>JAABVA010000251.1_pt1 | contig 70464 bp, 68 predicted proteins | sample 5560331 | NCBI WGS metagenome assembly JAABVA01 (sample SAMN12812661, study PRJNA571458) | rock metagenome | isolation source: Antarctica rocks | place: Antarctica: Victoria Land, Mt New Zealand sud | collected 2016-01-07
AGGGAAGGAAATGTCGTAGAGGGGGCGGAAGAGAGGATGGGGTGAGATGGGAACAGGAGAGGAGAGGAGGGGAGGAGATGGGGGGGAGGATGTAAGGGAAGGGGGGAGGGAAGAGATGATTGGGCGATGAGAGGATGAGGAGGGAAGAGGAGGGGATGTGAAAAGAATGGGAAAGAGGAGGAAGGTGAGGTTGTGGGGTATGCAGGGGTAACGGGGAAAGAAGGAGGGAGACGAGAGAGGAGAGGAGAGAATGATGGGAGGCGTTTTGATGGTATGAACTCTTAGGTAAGGGTTTGAAATTGAAAATGAGGATTTCCTTGTGAGGGATTGAGATGAGGGCAGGGAGGAGAAGATATGAAAGCGAGATGGGACCATTGAGGGATTGGATCCGCAGATGTAGAAGATGAAGTAGAGCGGAGAGAACCAAAGAGAGAATTCTGCGCTGCGTGCAGGTACAGCCTGCCGCTACCTCATTCACGACTACAACCCCAAATGGGGAATCGGTATCTGGAAGGCCCCGCTTCCAAATTCTGTTCCTAGTAAGACCCTATCTATCGGCATTCTTCCTCGTTCGATGCTTATCATACTGTTTCGCGATCTTTTCTGTCCCCATCTTCTCTGTTTCAGACGTGAAAAAGCTGGTGGTCAGACATGGGAGATGTATATGGAGGTATGCGGACGGGACCTTGGCGTTCTGGTTACGGGATACATATGTAAGGCTTCTCGAATGGCTGGAGCTGCCGCCCTCTCTTCTTCAATCTGACTCGTGTTAGTGCCTGCACGGCTTACACATCAGATAGCTCATCATCTAAAACGTTAAAGCTGTAGACTGCATCTGGATTGCGAGGTTGCCATGCTAGGATACTGGCTTGAGATTGATATCTGGGGGTGGCGGAAAGCCCGCGTGTTGTTTCTCATCCCTAGCATCGTGTAGTGTGGCAGAAGACGTTGGAATTTCTAAGAACTTGGGCTGAAGTATCGAGAATATATGAGGTTGTGACAGAAACAATGCAATGCCCGCATGAATCTGGTGCAAGAAAATATGGTTCCATAACTATACAATTCTTACGCGGAGATCGACAGAGTTATATCGAGTAGATAAAATTCGCTAAACCGATGAGAAATGACAAATCGGGGTAAGAAGATGAGGAATCATTGAATGGGACACGCTGCTTTACATAACAAGAAAATGTGTATGGTGATAGGTCACCTCGGGTCTTCGACGCGCCCATGCTTTGCAGGCAGATGTATGTACGGGATCGATCATAGACATATCCGACGCTAAACGGCGGTGAAAAACGGAGAAATCGATCCTCGTCCTTTCGCTTGAATCACCTCTTGGGATCTGATCAACACGTTCCTGAAGAAATCTAGGTAGGAGTTCTCCTTTCCGATTGTGGATGACCCAATGAGGTTCCTCGAAATATGTGCATGCAATAGAAGAGGCACATCACATCCTTGGATCTGTCATTGTCTGACTAGTTCGCCTTGTGAGCTAAGCTTGAGCTTCTTATTCGAGAGGCTTACAACAAAGCCCCATAGAAGGCCTATTTTCGGCCAAGCTCATTGCTACCGCTTCCCTACCTTGCTAAACCTTTCTTATCAAGATAGAGCTCGAGCCAAAGATCCAATAGGTATAAGGGCACGGGATACATCTATAATTCACGAGGTTTTGGCCCTGAACAGTACCAGCGTACTTTCCGCAGCAAGCGCTTCCCTCTCGTCCACCGTCAAATCGCTCTCTGCCTTTCGAAGCCTTACGAAACCAGCCAGGATGACCAAAGCTGTTGCAGCGCAAGCAAGTTGATACCAAAACACGTTTTGATAACTTCTTTTCATCCCGAGACCCGCGGTTTCCGTCTGGATAAAGTCCGCAAAAGCGAGCAGAAAGGCGATTCCTAGGTAGAGTAAACTGTTGATCAATGCACCTGCGAGACCCTGTCGCTTTGATGAGAGATTCGTGGTTATGAAAATGTTGACCACATTGAAAGTGATGTCAATTCCAATTGTCGCACAAACCATCGATGGAAAGACATAAGCCCAGAGCTACCGCAAATAGCACGGATGGCACTGTCCAGCCGAGTCCGGCAACAATAACCAACATCGTACCTGGAATGAGATGAAGAACGTACCCTCCCAGGATTGAGACAAGGATTCCTCCAACGCACATGGGACTGAACCATGCTGAAACTTGTAGGGGCGTGGCCCCCATAATGTCTTGCATATAGAGCGTCCCGTAGAGTAGGAATATTCCAAGGCACCCATATGAGAAGAAAAGGGCTATAAAAAGAGGTTTGATATATGGAATACAGAACAGGTCGAATGGTAGAAGTGGATTCTTAGCGACATAGCCTTCCACGTAAGTAGCGAGGCCGAGGAGTAACGAGCCTATGATAAGCAAAATATAGACATATGGTGTTTTCCACTGAGTGGGCGCTCCGGCACTGTCAGTAATTGCGAAGACTACCAAGATCAGCCCGGAGACAATGAGTGCCGTTCCAAGCCAGTCCATTTCCACCCCCATCTTTTTATCCTCTTGGAAATCATTCTGTACAGTCAAAACAGCAGCGATAGTAGTAGTAAATAGCAGGATTGCACCTATCCAGAAATACCAGCCAAATCTTAGGAACTGCCCCGTCAGACCTGCAATGAAAATCCCAAAGAAGAAGCCCAGAGGTGCTGAGCCGCCGTAGAGACTGAAGACCAGATTTTTGCGTGGACCCGGTCGGTACATGTTGCTCATCAAAGAAACTCCAGAGGGCAAAAAGGCTGACGGCCCCAAGCCTTGGAGAGCACGGCAAAAGTCTAGCATAAGTTCATTAATAGCAAATCCTGCAATCACGGACCAAACGCAGAACCATATCAACCCAAGGATGAAGATCGGGTAAGCGCCGTATTTATCTGCCAAACGACCAAAAGGCAAGAGAAATGCTGCCGTCACGAGGGCAAAAGCGCCCGCTGGCCAGACTGCTCCGGCTTGAGGGATGTCGAGCTTGACGAGAAGAGTCGGAAGAATGACGTTGAAACCAGACACGAAATATTCCTACAGTGGATCAACATCGGTCACGGGAAATGTGTCCTCTGTCCTGCCAGATGATAATTTACGGCCATAAACTGTGAAGCAATAACCGAGTAACAGAAGAACACCTCCGCTCCCGGAGATTTGAGTTTCGCTGGCCTTTCTCTCCCAAGCCGTTCGATGCGCTGCCGCTCCGTTTCTGCAGCCTCGTGTTGTCCGCCTTCAGGAATCGAAAGCTCTGAATTGGATCCATCCGGTTTCTCGGGGTTACCAGCCACAGGAACCGCATATTCAGATTGATACTTAGGCCCTGTAGGATTCTCGGCAGCGCTGTCATGGTCCATTATATCTTGAGAATCTCCACAGAAGCGATTGTAGTTTCAGAGATAGTCCAGGTTACTTCGCGACGGAGTCCTGTCTCTCGATAAAAATGCTGACAATGTGGAAGGCGAGCAGAAGGGTGCATGAGCTCTATGCGCGCAGAGAAGGACTGCAAGCCAAACGCCAATTCAACTACGTTAGTGCTTCCTATATAGAAGGTATTTAGGGTAAACATTACTATAAGTCTAATTTCTGATCGCGCTGCTTGCCTGATTAAGGATTGAAATTTGACAATCGGCGATCCGACTGCGGGGTGCCTCCAGGCGTCCAAGAAACATAAACATAGACGCAGGGCGGTATTTATCGGAGTATTCAAACCAAGCACTTTTTGAATTACAAAGTCCGCTTGTTCGCACACTCGATTAGAACCGCCCCGAGTTAGTAATGCTCTTTAACAAAACGCGTTTCTAGAATTTCCTAATCTCCAGAATCTTGGACTCTCAGACAGCTGCCCTTTCCGGATCTTCATCATTGGTACTATGGCTGATAATCAAAAGGTATACGCTTTGACTGTCCACCACCTTCCATGGAGTTGATCAGCTAAGCTTATAGTAGCTCGTGCTGTATTCGTGGGTTGGGTCCCAATGGGCTGGTGTTGCTCATCTAGGACTCGCTGAGAAGGGGTTCAGCAAGAGCGAGGTTGAGATCAAGGAAATCGACCTTAGTAGGGGTTTCCCATTTGTAAGGGGGAAAAGACACTGACAATCGTTGATACAGTCAAGGCCGGAAATTTCAAACCCGAGTATCTCAAGGTAAATCCAAACGGGACGGTGCCAACATTGATAGCTCCATCGTTAAGCGAGCCGCTCGTCGACACCCGGCCAATCCTGAATTTCCTTGACCAATCTCGACCTTCTAAGGACAGGCCAGACCTGACACCTGTCGGTGCACAAGACAAGGCCGCGGCCAATGCATTGGTCGAACTCGTTCACTCGAGCGATCTTGAAACCGGTCTCGTACTTTTCGGATGCTTAAGCAACGACGAGATCGATCGAATAATGGCTTCTCCATTGTTCGCCTACCTCGCTGCCCGGAATGTTGCACTTGAACAGTAGCTTTCCGCCGATTCGACGAACCAATTTTATGGCGCCAAGATCAAAGAAAATGGTGGCCTTTACCATCTCTTCACCGACGCGCCACAAACGGATCGTGATGCCTTTTTCAAAGATACTGCAGCCGGATACCAGAGGTTCGCAACCGGCTTGGACTTACTTGAGCGCCAGATACGTCTTCCTTATGCCATTGGAGATCACGTAACTGTGGCTGACTTGCACATTGTTCCGTGGCTATCTCACGCTCTATGGGCGCTTGGGACAATCGACAGATCTGATTTCTCGAAGCTTGAGGGACGTATTCAACTGACGGTTCCTGACTTCAAACTTGGACCAAGAATTCGGGAATGGTGGAGTAATTTTGGCAAACGTGACAGCTTTCAACAGGTCTTTAACGTGCTCCACTAAGACGCTGATATGACTGATATCAATTTACCATATCTGCAGAGTTCCGCTATAGGTTCGCTCGACACAGCGTTTCCTCTCCAGGGTGGTTCTGACGGTATGAATGATTTGTCATTTGATGGCGTTCCTCCCATCTATCAAGGCCTTCCAGTTGCTCCAGTTTCTCCGGCGGTACGAAGGTTTAAATCAAGCGATCCTCGCCGGAGGGTCCGAGTCCCAGAATCCTCAAAATCATCAGATTGCATCGTTCCAGTAGGGCTGTGGAGATGACTAGCTAGCCGCCACTTATTACCTACCTCAGGCAATTCTCTGTAGCTAGCTCTTCCTCTTCACGCACCCCAGTAGCCAATACGATCCTATGAATCTATCAGGCCAATAGCGTACGTTGTTTGGATCGCCAGCCAGTCAGGGTCCATCCACTAACCCTCATTCATCCGCCGACCCCATCGACACTGAACTAGTTGGTCAAGCCAGCCTTCTTATACCCTTTGATCATTGGTGACGGTGAGAATATGTCTCCACCATAAACGACGGTAAAAGCATGCGATGTGCTGCTGTTTCTAATGCGATATGACAGGCTTTGCGGCTAGATATGATCTCTAGCCGCCGCTTCGGGGCGGCTACTCCTAGTTGCGTCAGCCTAGAGTTGAGGCACTATGAGCTAATGGTGGTCAACTCGAATGCGAGACTCCGTATTGGCTTTCCATGTCAAGCATTTCACAGAGTATCCGCAATCTTGTAAACAAGCTTCTCCCCACTAACCTTCCCATCCCTCATCTCCTGCATTCCCTCCAAAACCCCCTTCAAACCGTTCGGCCTCACGCTGGGCGGATGCACCTTCAGCTTTCCTTGCTCTAGTAACTGTCCTGCCAGCTTCCAGAACATGACGCCGAACTCAAAGTCCTCTTTACTCGCCGGTCGCCGTAGTCGGTCAGGGGCTCCCCGGTGGCAGTGTACGCCAGAGTACTCTTACTCTCTACATCCTTTCGTGGGCATTCGATTGGCTCAAGGGCGCTGTAGATGCCACCGGTAGTGGAAAGGGCGTCGGCACACGTCTTGGCACTCGCGTCGATGGAGATAGTGTCCACGGCGTGTTTTAGCTTGTCGGCCGCGAATTTGCGGATTTTACTGCCGCAACTGGGATCTTTGTAGTCGAAAGCTTCGTTGGCTCCCAGAGTCTTGACCAGGGAAAAGTTTCGCGGTGAGCATGTCGTGATAACGGTAAGGTTTGAGCTGGGTATCTCGAATCAGTAAATTTCAGTCTTTTAAAGTGTCTGTTTGGGAGCCTTGCAGTTTTGCGAACTGGATGGCGAGAGTACCAGTGGCGGTGCTGCCGCCATAGATGAGCAGTGGGAATGTTTGCTTAACCGGTTGAGTTGGAAACGGCAGCTTCAGCGATTGGTAGAGAGCCTGGCCGACGGTGGTACTGCAGCAGAATCTCAACAACGCCGATGTTCGTCGAAAGATGGGAATTGACAAAAGTCGTACATGCCTACGCCCAGCGTTGCGGCTTCCTCGAAGCTCATGCCATTCGGGATCAGGATTTGCAAATCGCCTTTTGCAGTGACATACTCAGCGAAGGCGCCATCCTCGTAGTTGTTGCCATTGCTTCCATGAATGAAGCCGCAAACACGGTCGCCCTGCGCGAATTTTTTTGTTACGTTGTTACCCACTTCCAACACCATGCCGGCATAATCGCAACCGACTGTAGCGCCCGGTTTGCCCTCACCGTCGACATGTTGCCAGTCGGTCGGGTTGATGGCGACGGCGGCATTTTTGACCAGAATATAGTCATCGCGAAGTTTCGGGATTGGGGTGTCTGGGACGAGGCGAGCGTCTCCGCGGCTCTTAATCACAATCGCCTTCTGCTGAGAAGCCATGATTGACAAGATTAGGAGGCGATAGACTTTGGGACCGCTGTATTGAATTCGTGGTGGTGGATGATGTATTAGTGCACGGCTTCAGTGATGTTAAGACATCAAATATCAATCAAGTCATATCAGTATTGCGGTAAATATATAATGTTCACAGTAACAGTATAACGGCTCAGATATGCAGGATGCATTGGAGGTGGTAAGATCAGAATGCATGTAATGGGAAATGCTTCACACCTATTCGTGTGTTTGTATTGCGGCATAGATTGGTTCGTGCCATTTAGGCAAACCGCACACTGCATAAAAGACAACCAATCGCACGATTTGCTCGAATTGGAAGTACTTTTATGTCCATCAAATGACTGTCATGCATGCATCCAAAGCAGAACGTAGAGCAAGGTACCTTCGATGACTGACACTCTCTATCCGGATAGAGTCTGGGCATCTAATACCTTCATTGGACCGCTTGTGAACGGTTCTGCAGGTGAAGAATTTTGTCGTCTCAAGGCATATCGGCAGATTATCGCCAATGAGTTGGTGTTCATCCACCCATGCCACCTGATAAACATGCTAGGCGTCAACATCGCTCACATAAAGCGTAGTATATTTGATCAAGTTCCACATCAATGTGCACAGAGGTCAGAGATCTCCTCAAGACGATTCTGGCATAGTTAGCTTCAAGATCAGGTCGAGTACACCTGAGCGCAGATATGCTGGGATTGGTGGGGTTGATGTGGAAAGATCAAGTCTGCATGCGATTAAAGCGAGGTTCCGAGGAAGACCTCCTGTACCTCCGTATGCACTAACAAATTCCGTACCATGGTGAGGTCCCATACAAATTAGGCCACAACGTCCATCTTATCACCGGACCACGGTCTGAAAAGCGAATAGAAGATAGGTACGGAGGTACGTTGCTCGAATCATGGAACGTTGGACAATTGCTTGAGCTTGGACCAAGTGCTCGGCAAAAACTTCTCTCACCTACGAATAGATCGCCTATGCTCACAAAATTCATCAATCCATATTATTTGTGAGTTGACAGTTCTGGTCACACCAGGGTCACGTAGACCTATACACGACAGGATTCAACAAAAATGCCAAAGGAGCACAAGAAGCGCGGCCGACGGGAAGAGAAGAAAAGAAAGCGCGAAGACGTGCAAGAGGACGCTCTGCCAGCAAAGCGGTATAAATCCGAAGACGCGGAAGCAGATGTTGAAATCCTCGCCGGTGATGAAACTCAACATTATAGACATCACGACGTTGCTGCTGCGCCTGGAGAGATCCAATTCTATGGCTTACTCGACGAAGACGAGCAAGAGTACTTCAAGCGAGCCGACGCGATGCTAGAATTAGACCAATTCGCAGATCCTGAGGAGCGCTCTCTTTTCCTTGCCAACGTCTACAAAGAAGCCAACGGGAAGGAGCTGAAGATTGCCAATAGTCAGTCTTGTTCAAGGCTAATGGAGCGACTGATCTTGATGTCGACACCGAGCCAGCTAAAGGCGTTATTCCGGAGATTTAGTGGGCAGTAAGGACGCATAGTGTCAGGCTTCATTTTATCATAGCTAACGCCTGCAGCTTCCTCAATCTAGCACAACATCGCTTCGCCTCCCATTGCTGTGAGACCTTGTTCCTGCAATCGGCACCAGTCGTCAATCAAGAGCTGATAGCTCCTTTGGAAGAACAACAGGCTGCAACAGAGAATGGAGAGCCCTACGTATCTATGGAGAACCTATTCTTATACACGCTCAATGAGCTCGAAGGTAATCTTGGCTACCTGATGACTGATCCCTTCGCATCGCATACCATTAGAGTTCTACTGGTTGTGCTTTCAGGGAAACCGATAGCCGACTCCAATACAACGTTGCTTCTACGGAGCAAGAAGAAGGAAAATATCTCTAAAACCGTCCGCAATTCAAATCCCGCAGAAACTAAGGAATTAATTCGAGCTGTACCAGATTCTTTCCACGAAGCGTTAGAGAAGATGATCTCAGGCACAGTCACTCATTTAGATACCACGTACCTTCGGGCACTGGCGTGCCACCCTGTTGGTAATCCCGTTATACAGCTTCTTCTAGAGTTGGAGCTTTCGAGATCTGGAAAGCAAAAAGCCAAGGAGGAAAGCTCGCTTTTCAGAAAGCTTTTGCCTGATGATCCCTCCGAGGAAGGGACCGACACTGTTTCGTTTGTTAACCACCTGCTGTACGACTCGGTAGGGTCTAGGTTATTGGAAGTCATTGTTAGACTTGCCCCTGGTAAAACATTCAAGGCACTGTACCGGGGTCTGTTTCAAGATAAGCTTGGAACCATTGCAAAAAACGAGACTGCAGGGTTTGTGATAATTAAAATACTTGAGCGATTAAACAAGGAAGATCTCCAGCGAGCAATGGAACAACTTTGCCCGCAAATTGATTTACTAGTTGAGCGACAGCGGACCTCTATCATAAAGATGCTCATTGAACGGTGTAGAATCAGGCTTGTGGACACGGCACCAATTTCTCTGGCAATAGTAGAGGCTTATGGCAAAGAGCCTGCAGAAAGGTTGTCCAGGATGCTAAGGTTGAACACGGTCAATACAGATGGTATGGCCGAGGACCGTAAGAAGCAGGTGGAGAGTCAAGATAGTGGGAAGGCACACGGGTCTCTCCTCGCACAAAGCATGCTTGAAGCACCAGATACGTTGCGTAAGCTCGTTACTGAAGGCCTACTCACGATGGACATTCCCGGACTTATAGGTCTCTCCAAGGACCGGACAGGATCACGTGTATTGCAAAACGCATTAACATTGTCAGATCAAGACATGAAATTCCGACGGGTGCTCATTCAGCGTTTCCTTGGCCACATGGCGGAATTGGCGTCTGACACTATCGCATCGCACGTGGTTGATTCGTTTTGGGCTACCACCAGTAGACTTACATTCATCAGAGAACGTATTGCTGGTGAATTGCTTGCGAATGAATCGCTACTAAGGGAATCATTACCGGGAAGGGCAGTATGGAGAAATTGGAAGATGGACACTTTCAAAACGAAGAAATACCAATGGATATCAGATGCGAAAGAGAAAGACAGCGCTGCAAAGACTGGCATTGAGCTCGCTAGGGAGCGGTTTGCTGCTTCCACGAAAAGAGTTCGACCAAATGGACGACCAACCCAACCCAAATTTAGCAGCGGCGCCAATGGAATTTTGGTTCAGGGCAAAGTCTAATCGCTTGGCGGCGGGAGCTTATGCGTCTCGGGCGCTACCAGACACCTTAATTATGATGACGATACCACACAATTAATGTATGAGAAAAGAAGACCCTACGTGCTTACCATCACAATACATTTCTACCGTACGCTTTTGATTGCGATCGTTTTTGTATATATTACTGTTGGAGATTTTCTATACAATATGTCGGTCAATGACTCAAGCTTACCTGAAAGACCTGCTAAGAAGCAGCAAATCCTTGCTCGTGCTGATGAGGTTTCTACTGTTCGTCCAGCCCTGCGACTTTGATCAGGCTGAAGCAGTCTGTCAATCGGCCTGATATAAAAACTAACTGAAACAGCTTTTGAACGCAGTACAAGAGCTTTTGATCCCTTTCATACGCTCAGCAGATGAGGATGCTACTGCGAAACACACAGGTCATGGTCTTCAAGTCGGAGGCGGCGGACCTCGGACTGTACTCGTCGAACACCACAAACCCCAGAAGCTGGCCCAACTCTTAGATCTGCAACTACCTGATGTCGGGTTAGGAAAAGATGGCCTTCTCGATTCGCTGAAGCAGATTCTCCAATACTCCGTAAACACCTGGGACCAAGGCTTCCTCGACAAACTCTACGCCTCCACCGACGCCGTCGGCGTCGCCTCTGAACTCATTCTCGCTGTTCTCAATACCAATGTTCATGTCTACCAAGTCTCCCCTGCGCTCACTCTTATCGAAAAAACAACCTCTCGCGCCCTCGCCAACCTCTTCGGCCTTACCGGACCCCACGCAGGCGGCACTTCTATCCAAGGCGGATCGGCCTCTAACACCACTTCCATGGTTATTGCCCGCAACACCTTGTTCCCCGATACAAAGGAGCATGGTAACTCCTCTCAAAATCGCAAGCTCGTCCTTTTCACCAGCGCGCACGGTCACTACAGTATCGAAAAGGCAGCCCAAATGCTTGGTCTCGGCAGCTTCGCAGTCTGGTCCGTTCCCACTGACTCGGCGGGTCGCATGCTTCCCTCCGCTCTCTCTTCTCAAATCGAAAAGGCCAAGGCGGAGGGACACACACCGTTTTACTTGAACGCCACAGCCGGCACAACTGTCCTCGGCTCCTACGATCCCGTTGCCGAACTTTCCACCATTTGCACCGCTCATAATCTATGGCTGCATGTTGACGCATCCTGGGGCGGTCCGGCGATCTTCTCTCCTACTCATGCGCACAAGCTTAAAGGAAGCCACCTTGCCAATTCCATAGCTGTGAACCCGCACAAGATGATGGGAGTCCCCATCACATGCTCTTTCTTGCTGGGAGCAGATATGCGACAATTCCACGCCGCAAATACGCTGCCTGCTCCATACCTCTTCCATTTCGACGAAACAAGCCTGAACCCCAATGCGGAAATCTACGATCTCGCAGATCTGACACTCCAATGCGGTCGTCGCGGCGACAGCCTCAAGCTCGCCCTTGGCTGGATCTTCTACGGCAAGCATGGCTACGCCGCCCATATCGACAATGCTTTCGACACAGCCGCGTACATGGCCTCCTGCGTCTCTTCTCACCCAGATCTTGTCCTTGTATCCGAAAACCCGCCACCTTGCCTGCAAGTATGCTTTTATTACGCACCCGGGAAACAACTGAGAGAAGCCAGGGATGAGAATTCAAAGGCGACGAAGGCGGTAGCGGAGGGATTGGTGACGAGGGGGTTTATGGTCGATTATGCCGCGGGGGAGAGGGGGGCGTTTCTGAGGTGCGTGGTTCATCGGGGGACGAGGAGGGAGACGGTGGAGGGCCTTTTGGTGGCTATAGGAGAGGTTGGGGGAAAAGTGTGGGGGAGGTTGGGTGAGTAAGGGGGTTGGCTGTGGTGGCTGTGATGTCGAATATGGAAGGGGGGAAGGGGGAGAAAAGCGAATAGACTGCTGTTGTGAATGATAAAGGGGTCGGGTTGCAAGCGCTCAGGACACCACCGTTCTACGCCATCAACACATAAAATCAATAGATCATAGCATAGAACATATAGATGCCATAAAGTATCTTTGATTAAACCCCCTTTTCCCACATCTACAACCCCTCGATAAACGTAAAAGACCGAAACAAAACCTAGCCCTGAAGAGCAACAAGCTCCCCGATATCAGGACACACCCTTCCCCCCCCCCGGTAGGCCCCAGCAGATTTCATCTGCGATGTTTCAAAATGTCGTACTTGAAGTGACACAAACGTCGTATGTTGTAAAATCATTGCAGTGCATTCCCCCCCTTCCGCCACTTCAACCATCCACCCCTCGAACCTCCAGCGGACGACACCAACCTACAGTATCTCCATGAATCTCACCTGTACACATCCCGTAATAAAACCCCCATCTCGCACATGATGGAAATTCTCTGCTGCTGATAAGAGTGGTATTGGTAGGAATGTGTAGATGGGCATATTATTAAAAAGTCCTTGCATGTTGATGGATTGATAGGCTGGGGAGATACGGTCGCGATAACGACAGGTCAAGTTTTGTGGCCCTCGGATTGTTAAATGAGACCCCCTTCGGAAATGTAGATGACGAGTCCTGAAACAATCCGATGAGGTTCCGGAGATGACTCGGTTTGAATTTTAGTAATAGAAAATGAAAATATCCTAGGAGATCTAAGCCAGAGAGGCTAAAATGTTTCAGCAAATGACCTCCATGCTTACTGAGGTGGAAACATGCATCCAGCAATCCCTTCATAATCTAAGAACGCCTAACCCCTTCACCCTAGCTTTTCCACACCCTTCCTCCCCCCGCAGCTCAATCTCCCTCACCTCCTTCCCCCAACATCAACACTGCTACTCCTCCCCAAACTAACACTACTGCTCCGCCGCCTCTGCCTCCTCCTCTCCTCCGGATCCTGTGGATGTAGCCCACTAGCCTTAGCAAACAGATTCAGAATATCCGTCAAACTGACTACCCCGGACAGTCTGCCGCTCATGTGGGCGCCTGGAAGGGCAGCGGCGCTGACGGAGGGGGTGATGGCGAGGGGAAGGAAGGGAGGGGAAGCTTGGGGAAGGGTGGGAGCTTGGTGAGGGGGGTGGAGGACCGGGAGGGTGTGGAGGATTGGGGCGGCGGGTTGGGCGAGCGGGGTGTGGGGGTTGGATGCTGAGGGGGAGGGGGAGTCAACGACCCACATTCTGTTGGGAGGAGGGGTTAGTCAGGGGCTTGAAGGGGTGGTGATGGGGACGAACCGGTGGGCTTTGGTTGCGACAAGTTTGGCGACGGTGTGCGCGAGGGTGGAGTAGGGGCTGACGTGGAAGACGGGGTAGGAGTCTTTGCCGTCGTTCATGCCGCGAGTGGAGAGGATGACGGAAATGAAGTGGATGCAGGTGTTTTCCAAGAGGGGGGCGGAGGATGATGTGGTGAGGAGCTGGGAAAGTTAAAGGGGGAGTTTTTGGATAGTTGCTGCGAGGGTAGGCTTACCTTGACGTCGACATTGGAGATGTTGCCTACGACGTTGTACTGGCTGTCAACGACAGCAAGGGACGTGACGCCTTCGTTGTTCATCAATTTTAGGGCTTCTTTGAGGGGCTTGTCGCCACTGTAGGGTATGATTTAGCATACGCAGTGTCCAGCGTCCCAAGTATAGGAGGTCTACTTGACCGAGATCAATTGTTGAGATCCAATGTTGAGATCTCGAATGGTCTGGGGGTAGAGCTGGTCAATGGAAGGGAAGCTTCGGCCATTGTCCCACAGAAATTGTACGAGCCTCAATTGGCTTAGGATCCCAATAACATTACTCGTGCCCTCTTGGACCACCACGATACGGTGTATGCCACCTCCGAAAGTCTCTACCGCCTTTGTAAGGTTCGCTGTGTGTGGAAGTGTGATATAGGGCTCTTTGGTTCCTAAGCTCTTCGCATCTTGAAGCGGAATATTGAAGCCTTGCTGTGCTTTCCTCGCAAGGTCTCGGAAGATGGATAGGTGTTCTTCGTCAGGTTGCAACTGGCCAGTAGCAAAGAGGAGGTATTGCGTGAGATCGCTATAATCGAAGGTTGCCACGGCCGATCGTTCTTGTGGACTCGAACGGACGAGCAGAACAGCGGCACCAGATTCGGTCAGAAGCTGCAGCAGAGATCAGGGACACGTCTGGCAGTTTCGTAAATGGAATGTGACATCCTACATTCGTAGCTGCCTCCACACCAGTGTCGAGTTCCACAAAACGCAAATCTTGCGGATTGACAAGCTCACCAACGCCAATGGTCTGCCAATCACGTCCTGCGAATGCCGGGTCAGCTGAACCAGCTGTCGGGGGGTTATTTAGCAGCTCTTGCATCTGAGCTTGAGAGAAAGATAGATGACGATTCTGACGTGGAGATGGGGGCATGCCACGTAAGTGCTCCGTGAAGCTTTGACGGTGGCTCTGGCTCGGGCTGGAGTTGTGAGCTCGATGTGTAGAAGGAGTCCGTGATGGTGTAGAGCGTATCGAATCCTCGCTAGAGCGAGGAGAGACGCTGTGCGCGTACTTGTTACCCTCTTCTGCCATCTTTGCGCCGACTATTATTCGACGTTTCTCTTCGAATAACAGAGCTTGACAGCTAAGTCTCAAGGTAGGCGCAAGTAAGTGTTGAGCACGGCAACGACTGAGGACATACTGAATACAGTGATGAGTTGAAAGTCGCGTATAGCGTGATAACAGATATTCTACGTCCACCAAGGTCAAACGACGACGCACCAGAAAATAGACGCTGCGCTTATCGACTTCCCCGCAATCTTAACCGAGGCGATGGCGCTAGTTGGCAATCGGCGTCACATCCGCATATCCCCGACTCAAAATCAAAACATCTCTGCAAGTGCTCGTAGAGAACAGAAACTAACCTCGCAAACGTGATGAACCTACGAGCAATTAACATACAGCCCATTCAAAAGCTGGACCCCGAGGCTGTCACTTTATTGGGTTGACAAGGGTTTGTAACGTGACACGTCATGTCTGATCCTTGAAATTGCGTGCAGAACCCTAGCGTTGGAAGACAGATGCATACACCGCCTCATCGTTTGGGAAGGAGAGTTTCTACTTGATCCTTTCAATATGGAAGTTTGGATGTTGAACACTGCGCCCCGGCATCGATGGTCCAATGATGATCGCCAAACATTTCGCCCTCCCCATCAGTGTCCCAGATTGCCACGATATGAATGATCTCTGAACCACCAGGGAAGCCAGAGGCTCTGACCTATACTACATATGAGGAGCAAGGTCCCTTGTTCAAGCAAAGTGTGATATCGCAACTCTATATGTCATTTTTCATTCAACGTACGAAATTGAATTCCAGTGGATATTTTAGCTGAACCGGCCGGGTTGCGTCGTGCTCCTCGGAAAACCTCCTCCTAATATACTCCAAAACATCTCTAGTCTAGAGTCTCGTGCATGGCAGGTCTATGTCACGGCTGCAGTCTGTGGCGTGCTTATTTTCCTGTTCAGTACGATACAAATGGTACAAAACTTTTTCTAATAAAGCAACACCACTTTCATGACGACTGTAGGTTCCTGCATTTCGCCTGCTTTCAATGGCCCGTCCCTGACTACATCTGGATGCATCGATCATTTCAACTGTATGGATGTTTTTATGTGATGGTTTAAGAAGATCTTATGCTAAGAGAATGATAGCTTGGCGTCTACATGTACATTGGTTTTACGCGCTTGGGGTCTTATAGAATTGGCTAGGTAAGGTATCATGTCTTGGAGGTACAGCAAGGCTACGGGCGACACTTATGGGAGAACGACCGTGCAACTTTTACAAACAAACAGCAATCAGTACGGATCATAACCAACCTCCGTTTCGTTATGGTTGTCCTGACCTGGTCTTGCAGCTCTTCATTATATCGAAATTTCTCTACCCTCCAATAGTATCTATATTTCTGGTTAAGCTGTCTCTTCTCATGCTTTTCGTTAAATTATCCCGGCCTCATAGTCGCTTGAGCCATGTCATTTACTTTGGTATAGTCTTCACCTTCTTATTTTACTTCTCCAGCATGGTTTCTATTTTTGATCTCTGCATTTTAGATTCGGGAGAGAACTTTGAATCAGTTCAGACATCTCGCAACCAAGGGACTGGGAATCTCGAGATAATTCAGGGCTCAGTAGACATCCTGAGTGATTTCTACCTTCTGGGAATAACTGTTGCTCCCATTCTGAAGCTCCCACTTCAGATGAAAGGGAAGATCAGACTTCTCCTGGGTTTTATGACTGAGCTTCTGTGAGTCATTCCAGAGCTTGCGTGCTATCTTATCAAGTTGTCGATCCATGAAGCGCATGCATAAGCAGCTGTGTAGGGCTATGGGCTCAGGATAATTTTACCCAGTCCCAAGACACAACATGGGACGCCATTGATCCGATTAATCTGGTGTAAGTGACAAGCTCACTTTGCACGACTTCATAAATCTAACTAAGGTAGGATAATCGAGATGAGTGTGGCCATCGTTGTTGGGTCGCTCGTTCTTCCTGCCTTCTTCCGGCATGCAGGAAACCCTATCAACGCTTGGCTTAAGACCTTTGCTAAGAGAAAAAACGCCGTAACTCCCACTACCATCGTCGCCAGCAGAATGGCTGTATCTGAAGTTGACCTATCCCGCGATTCTGGACATTTAGGATACGTTCAAGCCGAACTGACAGATGAAGATAAAAACCCCGCGAAACCGGCGATAGAATTCATATCATTCCATCCCACGTCGCCGCAACAGGGCGACCCGGGAATTTCGTGGCCAATAGGGTGCAGGACTGAGAGTGCATAAGTGTCTTCAACTCATTGGGCTGCGACGTCGATGGAGGTCTATCATTCCAAGATGGGGGATTAAGACTAAGACAGTATTCTGCACCCTATGTTTAATAAACATAAAGCGAGTCTTGCCATTTCGTTACATTTTTCATATCACTTTACCTGGAGATGTCCATGTGGATAATCGATGTCCTCGATGCTGACAGACTATTGATTCATTCGCCTTAAGCCTGACTTTACCATTGTGCGACGAGAAGAGCCCGAGAAGACTTTGTGGGCAACGTGGCGGTTTCGATGAGATTGGCACTTGTTCTTGAACCCAGCTTGATAGAATGGTAAGCCTTCGGGAAATACTAAGACTTGACGAAATCGCGGCGTTAATCATGGCACGTGCTAGATCATTATGCGATATCCGGGTGTGGGACTACAAAACCTCTGATAGGACCGAAAACCAGGAGTTTGGACACGACGGTTCGCTGAGATACCCCTGCTCCTCAAACTGACTTTGCAATCGAATTCTCCAACTCCCCAAGGCAAACCACACATCAACTACGATATCAACAAGAAACGAATCAAAAGTCCTTCACCTCCACCGTCTCCACCTGCCTTACCTTCCCCCCTCTTCCAAATGTCATATTTCAAGCTTCCTTGAAGTAGAATCCCCGTCCCTCATTTTCCACTTCGGCCAATAGCTAGTCCCTACCCGATCTAGTATCTGCTGCAACAACAGTATCAAAAATTTGAAAAGCATGCTTCGTTGGAAAAACCACTGATCATATAAAATCTTAAAAGAGGAACGGCTGACACCATCCGTCCACCTGGCTTCAACCCAGCATAGGTTCCCAACTAAGATCTGCAAAAGATCCAAAACAAGACAAACAAAATCTTCAATCCCCTTAATAAACAAAGTACCATCTTTAATACAAGCTCAGCAACTACATTACACCACAGGTCCTCCCAACCATCCCCCCCATCCCCCCCAGCCTTACTTCCCCACCACCCCCTCTTTCACGATACCATCCCGCTCTCCAAAACTACCGCAAACCAGTTCGAAAAAAGCGTGCCTACCTCCCATCCTCTACAAAAAGAAAAGGACGTCAGGGGCGCCGCTCGAGTTGAGTTGAGAGTACATACCTATCGGAGACGCTCTCGCATCCCTTCCGCACCCCCAAAAAAAATCTCAAATGATAATAATCGAGGGCCCTTGTGCTAGGAATTGGGAATAGAAGGTGCGGGTGTTAGGGTTGAAAGAGTAAAAGGGAATTCAAGAGAGGTAGTCGTGATGTGTGCTTAATGAGTTGAAAACTCCGTGGAAGGGTTTAAGGCGTCTTTGTCTTTGTGAGGAGGAGTGTGTAGGGTTCGAAAGGAAGTGGAATGGTGTCTGTGTTACATATGAGAGTGCTTGACGGAAAGCTGGAAGGTGCGGATAGTGTAGATCCGGGCTGCTTGGGTTTCGAGATGACGGTGCTTATAAGTCTTTCTCTTTTTTTTTTTTGGAATGTGGGAGAGTCGGTTGTAATATGGGGTTCTGAGGGCTGTGTTTTTTTTTTTGGGCGCAGGGAAGGGTGGTGGTTTCGATATGAGTGTTTTTTCCTTGAGAGGGTTGAAAGGAGAGAGAAAATAGAGGTTACAATGTTTTTCTCCAAATGCTCGACATTGTTGGAAAGAGTGGATAAACCGAGAGGCTGGCACTTATGGGATAGGGAATATCCCGGTAGAACCACCGCCGGTCAGATATGTCGGCACCACTTCCCTGTTGTGGCAACCGCAGCAGCGCAGTATGAAAAAGTTTCCCTCTCCATGAACCCAAGTCAGCGAGACTCATTTACCTTCAAACGTACCGACCCATCAACAACCACTCCGCTGCTATCACCATCACCGCACCAATCACCCGTGGGTCGAAGGCCCAGAGTCCTCATGAATAAGACATTAGCTAATATAGATACTAGTAAGTTATCCCCGTCTTTTAATCTCGCAGCAAAGAGGTATCAATCTCGCTAGCAAGTCAAAACAGCAAGCAAGCAAATTAGCGCTATAGCCGTCCGTGATCCGTGGTTCGCCGAAGCCCAAAAATCGAAAACGGTAGGCCGCTTGCACAAGCTGTATGCAAAGCACAAAAAATAGCAAAACCGAACAGCGAGTGATGCCCTCACCAGCACTTAAACCTCGCCCAGAACCCTCCGCGCTGCGTCTTCGCCCCGGGTCGCTCTGTGAAGTCGATGTCGTCTTTTTCGTTCAGCGGGGTTAGCGGCTCTGTTCGGGATGTGGCGAGCCCGTGGCTGAGGAGGGGGTTTGTGCGTTGGGGTTGGTGGGTGCCGGAGGCGGGTTGGCGGCGGGCGGCGACGACGCGGCGGACGATTACTGCGGGGTTTTGTTATCAGCTAGGTTGAAGATAGGCAGATTCGGTAGAGGTGGGGTTTCGTAGTCGGTTCGTCTTGAATAATAGCGAAGAAAATCGGAACTCACAAGCAAAAGTCTCCTCGATATTGACCATCTCCCTCGCACTCGTCTCCATGAATCCGCAATTCCTCGCCCTCGCCCACTCCAGCCCCTGCCGACTCGAAATCACCCTCCCATCTTTCAGATCGCACTTGTTCCCCGCAACAATTTTGACCGGCTGCACGGCGCCCGTGTCTGCCCGGTGGTCACATTCCATGTCGACCATTTGCAGGAAGTGCTCTAGGGTATCGAGGGAGGAGGCAGAGGTGATGTCGTAGACGAGGAGGAAGGCGTCGGAGCGGAGGTTGGAGGCAGCCCATAGGCCGCGGTATTCTTCTTGGCCAGCGGTGTCAGTGAGGGAGAGGAAGTAGGGGTGACCATCGATTGTGCGAGTTACTGAGTAGGAGTCCTCTGGAGGGGGTTAATAGTTGCGCTGGGATTTGGAGAGGTGAAGAGGTACCTATCGTGGGGTCGTATCTTTCGAGGGGGAAGAAGTCAGCCATGTGTGCTGTGCAAGGACGAGGGTTCCGACTCACTCATGCGTCCATTGACTTCTCACGAGCCGTAACGTGATGGACGACTTGCCTATCCATTGTAACTTAAGTCAGCTGTATGCTGGTTGTATCGCGTATGGTTGTACGAGGTGACAGACCACAGCCACCGTCGCCGCATATTGTGATTGATATGCAATTCTCGTCCTCCGTCATTGCCACAACTGCGCGTTCAGCGCTAGAAACCCTTCAGCTGCACGGTGACTCGAGTTGGGAATTGGGAATTGGGAATTTGCAATTTGGAATTATTTGAGGTCTGTATATCCTGCGCAGGGGTCACGAGGTATCCACGTGAATCTCAGTAGATTGAGGGGCGGAAATGTGATCAACCGAGAAAAGGATTGTCTTGCTGCAGACTCCCCTTGGCTCTGGAAACACGTCTTTGAGCTTCACAGACTTATGGTATCTATCTAAATGGCAACATCTACCAGCGTTTGTCCTACCCCTGAATATCAGTCCCCACAATCCTTAATCATCCAATTATCTGACCCAACTTTCATGCAACCCTCATCCAAATCTTATCCACTCCCTTGGGTACTCGACTACTCAAGCGAGGGACTTGAACAAATCGATTTACGCCCCCACTACCCCCATTGAGCGATATGCCTTGTAGCGTCAGTGGGTTCCATGGGGGAAGAGATGATTGCCATGACCGTGCCACTCGTGCTGTTGTTTTGACGTGCATTCAGCGAATGACGGCGGATTGCCCCTGCGCTAGGCGTTATGGTGCAAGGATGTCGTAAATTAAAACGTCACCGGAGCCGTGGGGGTGGAGGGGTGGAATGCTCTCGTTGGAGGATTGCTTCATCGACTGTACATATTTGGTAGGCTCTCCAACTCAATCGTTTGGCATATCACCAAGCCTGAAGCAGGGTTCATGTGGATAATTAATACCTATAACAATTCCGACCTCAGAACTGACCTTACAGCTCTGACCAGTGCTTTCCTGCGCCTTGCACATAACATGCGTGCTCCCCCAATCTCAGTTATCATAACGATAAAGCTATCATCAGGTAGATGCCCCTTCCACCGTGGGCCAGAAGCCAGAATTTTCCCCGTAAGAGTCAAGACCAAGATTGGTAAAAAAGAGGGAATCCCAAAACATTCGCTCCGTACAAAGTGGTATAGATAAAGCAACAGAGTGCACAGAGACCTTCAGTAAAGAGATCCCCCTGCTACGCCTTTTCCCCCGTGACTTCGTTGCATCATATCCGAGGCGGCGCAACTCCGTTGGTTTGTAATACTACACCCTCCTCGATCTTGGCCGGTATGCCGCCACCGAACCCTTGGGATGCGGCCGCCTCCATCCGTGCCATTTTCGCTGCATGAGAATCGGCGTTGACGCCTTGAGGTGATCGATTGCCCGACGGCAATGCGCTCGAAGGTATTCGAGACTCGTTGGCCGCGATTGCGGTTAGCCGAGCTGGCGAGCCGGATTGTTTGTCGCTGTGATTCGACGTCCGAGGGGAGACTCTTCCATTCTGGAAGTAGGGTCAGTATTCCAGATATAGAACGCAGAGTGATCAAGGGCAAGTGATACGAGTGGCATACCTCTTTAGCCCATCGTAAACCGCAGCTATTGCACAGATCCCGGTTACCACTCGGTCCGCGTCTCCACTCCGGCGTCACCCGCGTATGACAGTTGGCGCAGTCCTTCTGCATCTGACCGGCTCCGTTCCTCCTTTTTCTCTTCTTCTTGCTTGACAGAAGGCTCTGTAGTTCTTCGGCCAGGAGTCGATTCCGCTTTTCCATTTGGCGCAGCTCAAACTGCCAGCTAGTACTCCGTGTTGTCTTGAGTTCATCAAAAACATTTTCTTCCGACGCAAGGGCCTCGTGTTGACGGCCAATGGCAAGACCGCTTCCGCCTGGCTGCGTTGTGACCTGTTCACCGTGAACGTTCGACGAGGCCGACTGTGGTGTACGATTGCTGCTGGACATGGCACTTGAGGTTGACGTAGGGCTGGTGGGTTTCTGATCGTTCTTGGGTGATATACCATTTCCTTGCTTATGGGCATTTGAGCTTCGCGATAATTTCAGCAACCGTGTCTGTGCGACTAAGAACGTTGGTTTCTGTCCTTCGGTTGCGTCGCCGGGGTAGATCGTCGTCCGAGCCTGAAGAGTTTGCCCGCGCTTGTTCTGTACATCGTGCTTGAAGGTTGCTCGGACACCTGTCCGCGCAAGCTCAAGCATCCGTCCAAATTCAATTTTAGATTCTTGCCGCATCAACGCCTGGGCGCTCGTGCCTACTAGGTCCTCGGGCTGCCGATCGAGAAGACTGCGCACATTTGAAGAAACAAAAAGGAACATGCCTGATGTTGACATCTTGGTCCATAATTCACTTTCACCGATTCCACCAGCGGAGATGATATCAGTGCGGGCCAAAGCATAGACCGGCCGTTCACGACCAACCATGATGATACACTTTCGCCCTTTCCCTTGCTCTAGGTGAAGTGATCCATGGCTTTCAAACCAGGTATAACCGCTCTGCTTTCGTCGAACTCTAAACACAACGTTGACAGCTGCACCGGTTGACGTGTCTTTGAGTTCTCGGGTCACTGGGACGATATCACTTGGATGGCAAACCGAAGATAACGCTGTGCCGACAAGCTCGCTGGGATCGTACTCGAGTACTTTTCGACTTGACGGTGACAAATATAGAAAGAGACCCTTTAGGGATAGTACATGGACAACATCATCGGTGTTCTCGAGTAAGACCTTGTCCCAGATCCGCTTCGAGAGCTCAGACTCCCCGGTACCGATGGTACTGAGAACGGTAGAAACCTCATCTCGACCAACGGTTTGGCCTAACTCCGTATTTGGCTTGCTATTATTCTCGGGTAACACGTACCTTGGTAGTAGTCCTCGTTGGTAATTAATGGTATATGATCCATCGGGATTCTTATTTGTAATCGAGGTAGGCTGCTCTACCAGGTCAACTTGAAAACCAACATAATACTTGATTTCGTCCGAGTCCCAGGTGATGGGAATCATGGTGAGTAGATTCATAAAAGGCTGACCTCCTTTTCGGTAATTGATCAGACTAATCTGCATCTCCTGACGTTGATTGATCATATTCTTGATACGCAGGACAGATTGATCATCGACGTACTTCCGCTTGGTGCCTGTTTGAATTTTACCGTCTGGAGCTTGTAGAAAACGACAGTTCCTGCCTAAGATTTCGTGTTTTGTATAGCCCGTAAGACGTTCAAAGATGTCTGAGCAGTACACTATTGGCAGATCATGCTGAGTGACGTCGCAAACCACGAAAGCGCAAGACATATCAACAGCACCAATGTTGATTTGCGGCTTCGGTCTCGTAGCTACACGCATCAATACACCAAGCATGTCGAAGCCGCTGGACGAGTAGGCATTTCGGTATTGAGGTACCACCGGCTGTTGCGCTTCCGCTGTAGCCGCTGATGTGTCGAGATTAAGGCTTTGCTGAGGCTTAGAAGGCGGATCAAAATCGGGAAGTCCTTGTAACTGATCAGTTGGTGGAGGATGTGCCATTGGGATAGGAGGATGCCCAAGGTCGACTTGCAAGTTCTGCATCTGGTCAGACATCTGTAGATTCGGGATCTTATCCCGAACTTCTTGTTCATCTTGACTATTCGTTCGGCCGCCTCCTGGGTCTTGCGGTGGACCTCTTACCAAATTAGAAATGCTCTGCTGCAGTGGCGACGAAGTTATATTAGGGGAATAACTGTTCTGAGAGAACAGGTTCATTGGGGTGACATCACCGCTTTGGTCAGTATCCAGACCACCAGCAGAATAGTCCATTCCCATGAGTATGTTATTGGGCATATAATTAGCAGACATGTCGATGCTCATAGAGTCGGGAGGATTAAGGGGAGGTTGCTGGTAAGGGGAGGAAGATGGAATAGGGCTGTAGTTTGCTGGCATGGCTTGAAAGTGAGTGTTCAAGGCTAGGGCTTCACCAGAACCTCTCCTTCTTGCTCTTTGACTGTCAAGCCTTCGTTGCGCTATAGTGCCCGGATGATGGATAGGTGCAGAGGTAGGAACTGTGGAGGGATCGAATTGGAAGCCGTCTAGCTCACTGGGACCGCCCGAACCGAACTCCAGCATAGACGACCTATGCGGGTCGCGGTCTTGGGGGCCTCTTCCAGGTCCATAGGGTTGCGACTGGTGGAAGCTCCTCCTACGTTGCATCTCTTTATTGTTTTGACTGATAATTTCGTCCAGCGTCTGACCTCCAATCATGCCGGAAGTGTCCATTCCATTTGAACCCATCATGCCCATCATTGCTTCGTGGTTATTGATATTTGCCACCCTTTGCAAGTCCTCTGTAGAGTAGTGCCTGTCATAGTACCCGTTGATATTGCCAACATTGGGTTGATCCATCGCAATCCCCACGGAAGGCGCTCCCCCAGGAACACCTAACAGAGTGCGATCAGACTGTCTATCTTCTGATGTTGATAAACCAAGAACATGGTCCACCACAGCGCTGCTTCAGAACATTGGCCACCTGGACCGTTATTACTGGGCGAGTTCAGGAAGTTACTGATTGCTCGACTTCTCCGAGGCCGCCCCAGCAAGCCAGCCACTATACAGATGCCCACAATAAGTCAGGGCAGGATCGTCGGTACGACGTGGAAAGCCTCCTATGGCAAGCTAAACACGCTATATGCGAAAGCTTTGCGCCTCGCACGTTGAGATAGAAGTAACTGGGTGATAGTCAAGAACCAATGGTGCTCGTACAGCAGCTTGATCAACGGTTCGACTTGCGACCTTGTAGTGGAGAGAAGTCCCAGGGCAGATGTCGGCTATAACACTCACTCAAGAGACCTGAGCTTCGCAGGTAATAGAGAGGAGGGGTGAATTGTTGTAGTCGTGCCAGTAAGAATCGAAGTCGACCTCAAGTTCTGCTGCTAACTATTCTGGGGACTAGTGCGTTGTCGGTAGATGACAGCCAATCACTATCGCCATTTTCACTAGTTGCAGCGTCGGGACGAACACGTACGATATATCACACACGGTAGGTAAAGTTAGGATGAGTAGGTAGCACTCGGATGATTTCGCCTGGTGATGATAGGGTTGTTTTCGATTACTAGATGACTTACTTGCTACCTTGAAGGGTACATTGCATTGCACACTACCTTAGTTGCTTGCTGGATATTAGTACTTTAATGGCGCTTGAATCGCTGGAAACATATTCATTGCCACAGCAGTATAGGAAAGAATGTATAGCAAGATCCTTAGCCGTCTTCATCTGCGCCGAGCTCATCCGGCTTGCTGCTCGCTTCATCACCAGGCTTGACTCTGGCTTCTTGCTTCCTCCACAGTTCGGCTAGAAAGTCCGACGTACTTGCCTCGTCAATACCCTTGTCCTCTCTGACTTTCAAAAATCTGGGGAACCTCATGCTCAAGCCGCGTTGTTCACTGACCAGTCCCAAGGCCGCCAAATATGTCGGACTCATCGTGATATCCGCAAACGCCATCTCCCAGACTTCCTGTGGTTCAAACCATACATCGGGATACCCGTTGTATTCGACGTAGCTTGGTCGAGCAATGAGATTTTCACTTCCTTCCTGATATTTTTCCTTGTTAGCTTGATAGAACTTGTCAGTGAAACCACTGATACATTTCGTAACTGCCTCGAGAGATCCTGATTCAGGGTTGCGCACTGCCAAAAGTATTGGTGACCACCACTTGGCTTTTCGACCGGATCCATGCCATGCTGCAATCGGAATTAGATCGATGGTATCGGCTGACGTGTTGTAGTCCTTTTTGACCTTAAGCCACGAGTCAAGGCGTTTGTCAGGTTCGTAAGTTGCCAAAAGAGCTTTGCGACGAGAACCCTGGGAAGCCTTTTCTTTCTCCACAGCTCTTTCGCTTGCCAAAGCCTTTGACTTGTTCTTCTTGGCTGGTTTAGATGGAGGAGGAGCTGAAATTTCATCGATGTTCGAATCGTCGTTTGAAGGCGAAGGGAGAGCTGGATTTGGTATATTGTCAAGTACTTTTACCATGATGCCTTCGCATTTGATATCTGTAGCGTTTTTGAAAAAATCGAGTACAGTTTCTGAATCCGACGACGTAGCGTCGATGTTTTTGACCCACATAAATTGATTAGGTATTTCCACAAAAAGACTTCTCAAGAGTGCTCTTCGTTCACGGAATGGTCTGTCAAGCAACTCTTCCCCGTTCAAGTACATCAAGTCGAAAGAAAACAAGCAGACATTAACTTTGATCGAGCCTATGGCGACATCTTTTTTGGCCCTATTGGTAAGGGTTTGAAAGGCTTTAAGGTCTCCCGTTCCTTGATCCACAGCCACAACTTCACCCTCAAGTATGAAGCTACTGACACCCTCGCCGCGTATCGTCGGTACCAAGGCAACAAGATCAGGGTATTTGTCGGTCATGACTTCCAGATGCCTAGAGAATATGGACACCTTACCTTTCTCGTCACAATGCACTTGAGCTCGCTGCCCATCGTACTTGTACTCGCAGCTAAAATCACGCCCTTGAAGCTTGGTAAGCATTTCACCGAGGTCTCTGGTAATGCTTCCCAGCATAGGTCGTAATGGTATGTGTAATGCAAGCCCACAACGAAGTAGGAGTTCGTCAGATATACCAACCTGGAGTAGACACGGGACGAGATCATTGTAGTTGGGTCGCCGTGCGAAACAAGCTTTTACCAGTTCTTCCCCCTTTGCATGCACTTCTGCCAATTGCTCCTTTTTTAAATTGATAAGATCTGATTGCAATTTTATTGGAAAGGTAGCGCCTGAAGGCCTTGACAGCAGAAAAGCTCGCGAAAGTGCAATGAGCATCGTAGTTTTGACGGCACCGATTCTTAGATGCTGCACCAAGGTTCTAACCAAGTATCTACTTTCCTCTGCGCCCTGGGCATCCTGGAGCAGTCTCTCTACGATCCTTTGCTTAAACCCTTGACTACCATTTCCCTTACTGTTTGCTATTTTGACGAGGCTCTGGAAAACACTCATGATAGACAACGGCTTAGGCTTGCGAAGGGTGAAGCTCTGCCGTTTCTTCGCTTCAAATGCAACGTCACCAGCATCTCCATGTTTATCGTAGAGAGCCTTTAGACCCGCACTGTCCAGCCCGCACATCTTCTTCAATGCTTTAGAGATAGCCGAGCCGCCTAAACCAAGCTCTAAAGATATGTAAGGAGGAGAAATTGCATTGGTCGCCAGCCAGACCTGCTAAGCCTTAATAGACTCTCTACGAGGTTGGGATGGTTTAGAATCGCTTACCGCAGGCAATAGACTCTCAGGATCTCCTTCTATGATTGTCCGAAGAAAGTTGACTAGAGTGTCAACTATCTTTATCCGACTTTGCGTACTGTTAACAAGGACAAAGCATCTGATGAGAAGTCCATAAGAGGCATTTCCGCCTTCTGTGGCCCAATGCTTTTGGAGCGCTGGAATGTATTTCCCAGGGTCAAAAGTCAATGGGTTCATATCAAATGGCAAAGTCGAAGAAATAGCATCTTCAGCTGAGGCTGTTGACTGTAAAGAGAGAGTGGCCTTTTCCTCCAGAGCAACGCTAGCCTTGCTCTCTGAGTGAAATATTTGACTGTCCACGTCCTGGGCTAAGCTTGAGGGCAGGTCCACATGACTGAGGAGATCATCATGACTGAGGAGACCATCATGGGTCTCCTTTGAGTGGTCCTCTTGTGAAAGATGTGCTCCATCGGGCAATGTCTCTTTTGGCTTCTTAGAAGGCTTATTTTTCAACGACTTGTCTTGCTGATCCCATTCAGACTGTAGCTTCCTGGCCAGCTCTTCATCCGTCAGCGTCTGGTTGTCGTCTTTGGGGCCCTTTTCGTCATGCGATTGAGGTTCAAGATCGACAGAGTTCTTGCTGGCATCCTTCCCTCGTGCCTTTGACTCTGATTCGGCATTCTGTTTCCCAAAAAAGAAGTCTAGGCTACCCAAAGTTTGCGGCGACGACTTGTACCCATTTGTTCTCCGCCGCTTCGAAGGTGTTGACATTGTGCCTTACGCTCGGCGCGGTTTTGTATGTATGGGACGAGGTGGGAGCTTGCGACATCATGCATTTGGCCCGTGCGCCAGCCGGCTTTAGTGGGATTATCGCCGAAAGCCCCGTTCCTGAAGATCTCTCAATCTATCCTGGTTATTGAGGCCTGAGCTCTACTTGTCTATCTGTATTGGTAACGATCTCGATCGACTGCAACGATGGCAGAACTAGCCTCTCGAAACTTAGGCGAGGAACAGAGCGTACGTGTACAAGATTATCTTGACGATAAGCTACAGACCAGCAATGACCTGGCAAACCTGGACGTTCTCCTGGAAACGGTTACCAACCAGCAAACCCTTCTTAGGCAACAGGTTATCCTCTTTCCGCGTCTGGTGTGAATATCAAACTCATTATTTGCTAGCTTCAAGAGGCGGAAACAGCTCTTTCTGAGGCTACCAAGGCTTCCAAAGCTCATTCGGGAGATCTACTACAACAAGCAGAGAGGTTTAGGAAGCAGCAGGCCGATATCGACCGGCGTCTGCTCATTGTCACGCGGTCTGAAACTAGTGATGATGCAGTACGGAAATTCGATTCAAGTATGGACAATTTGCGGCGACTGGATGTCGCCAAAGGCTACATGGAGTTGCTTGCAGAAGTCGATAACCTCAGGTTGGACTTGACACTCTATCTTAGATTTTATGGCTGACAATTGTACCGAAGCTCGGAAGCTAGGCGAAATTTTGAGGTATCGCCGCAAGCTGCTTTAAGACCGTATACAAGGCTTCAAGATCTCGTCGCTGCGCTCAAGGAAGCTCAGCCAGCTGCTGAGGATGCCGCTCCCCATCTCGTCGATTATGTGGATGAAACAGCTCGTACGCTATGGAAACAGATGAAGCACAACTTTGCCCGTGAGTTCGAGGAGACTTTGAAGAAAATGAAGTGGCCTGGGAAAGACGTTGTATTGACAGGAAAGCTCGAAGTAGAATGGAAAGCTGGATTAGAGAAGCTACTCGATTTGCAAGAGCCGTGAGCCTACCCCACGCCTGTGCTTGGGCTCAAATAACCTCGGGCTAACCTACCTTGATGCACAGAGAACTGAAGGCAAGGGATAACCAGGCCGATGGAAACGCTAACAAAGGAAATTCTTTGGTACTGCTTCCTCTAGAGGTTATGGTCAGGCCTCTCGAATTACGGTTCCATTATCATTTCGAAGGCGATAGACCAACCAACAGGCTGGACAAGGTGCGTTTGGTATCGCAACTCTGGAAGTTCACTTTGAAACTCACAATAATAGCCGGAATACTTCCTTTCACACGTTATAGGATTACTGAACACTCACGAAGAATTTTTTGCGATCCATATGCAGCCAATTCTCCGGCATCATTTTCAGAGATCGAACCTGGCACTCACTTCTACATACATCGACTCTACTTCTGCTTTCGTCACTTCTTTACTGCCAATGCTTCGTCATAAAATCTCTATGTCATTGCCAAAGGTCGCGAAGCAGCCACAGCTTCTGAGTCATTTCATTCACGAATTAATGAATTTCGATGTCAGCCTGAGAGAAGATTGGGGCTACGATGGGGGTTGCGGCGTGGATGGATGGAAAGGTCTAACTTGGGAGGTTCTAGTAAAAAAGGAGTGGTTTGGGAGATGGCTGGAAGTAGAAAAGACATGTACGTACTGTTGATTAATTAAGCGGGACGGACTGACAGAACTTGTAGTCGCTTTGTCTCGTTATCAAGAAATCATTGAAGCACCAGAAAGTGGAGAAATCGACTATGAGAGCGTTGATCCAGGCGCTACCAAGCCTACAAATGGCGCAATCAGGGTAAACGACCTCCTAGAGACTGTAACCGGTAGAGATATTTTCCCTTGTCGAGAGGCAATTACCACTGAACCCTTTTACAACAGACCGCTATCGGCCGTTGACATCCTTCTCGCAAAAGCTGCGCTTCCTTATCGAAATCCAGATTGCCATTTTCGACAAATTCCACTATCGTCTCCATTCATCCCTTGAAGCCTACCTAAGCCTCACATCTTCCCTAGGACGGACCGTTCATACTATATCCAAAGAAGAACAAAAGGAGCTTCAAGGCCTCGGGGGACTTGAGCGCCTATGTCGAGTCTACGGCAGTGCAGAATACCTAGAAAAAAAGATGGGAGACTGGAGTGACGACGTTTTCTTCTTGGAATTATGGGATGAACTGCAAGACCGAGCTAGACGCAACACGGGGAAGAACCTTGCGGGCCCAATGAGTGTAGAAGATGTAGCCGAGCGAACCTCAAGCCGGGTCGGTTCTGAAGAAGACTCAGGTGGTCTCTTTGACGAGACGGCTGGCGCCTACAAGAGACTACGAATCCGCACTGAGGATTTCATTCAGGAGCTGTTAATCGACAACATCAAAGGCTCGCTCCGGCCATACAGTCGTATAAACCCCTGGTCATTACTATCCCCTGACACCACCTCCAGCGCCTCCTCTCTGGGTCTCACTGCCGAGCTCGATGGCGCAATCGAGCAGCTGTCTTCTTACCTCTCCTTTCTCTCCAATGTTCTCGCCCAAGCCCCGCTCCGCCGTATAGCCCGCCAACTAGCGCTCTCGATGCAATCCTTCTTTTGGGACCAAACTCTCATGCGCAATACCTTCTCCTCGTCCGGCACAGCGCAATTCACACGCGACATCTCTGCCATTTGGGAAGTCATGGACCGGCATCTTGGGGAGGGCCAAGGCGAGCTAGGGATGCGGAAGCTAGGGGAAGCTATTGTGTTACTACGATTACCGGTAACTTCTTCTGGAGAAGATGAAGGAGAGGAAGCAGGGCTCGGGTTGTGGGAGGTTGACCAGCGGATTTATAGGAGTAACGAGAGTGGGCGGGAGGTATTGGAGGAATTGGGGTTGGAGGTGCTAAGTGAAAGCGAGGCGAGAAGTGTACTTGAGAGAAGGGTTGAGAAGAGAACAGAAGGCTGACGGGCTCTGTCGACTCACAACTCGTTCTGTATAAGGGCGCCGTTTTCGATCAAGTGACTGCGTTACCGGTACGCAATTATCACCTTTTTTTTTTTACACTGCTTACAAATAGCCGCGCCTGCCCGTTCGGCTACAATGTTCCCTTCACTTTCAACGCTGCTCTTGATCTGACAGCTTTGCAACTGCTAACACTGATACTGATTTCCTCGGAATTCTCACCCCCCCCTCTTTCCTATACTTTGATCGACGAAATTAGAAATTTGTCGCAATCTCATATGTATGCCTTTGTGCTAATATGAGAGTGTCTGGTAATGATATCTAAATTGACGAACGTACTGTAGCGCGCTGAGAGAACTACTACTGTATATGGGGTAGGCTTTGCGCTGTTCAAACTCGAAAAGACCAGGTTGATGTGCAAAACAAATATCCTATCTTATTGGATTGAGAACAAAACTCAAAACAGCTCTCGGTAATCGAGGGAGAGAAAAGAAAAATGATAGCTGTTTCGATTTAAAAGTCGTCACAACTTATGCGTTTTATGTCAATCGCCCTCTTGCGAAGCCTGAAGCGTGTCTTCCCTTGGGGCCCCAAGACCCCCGTCCCGAAAAACCGATAGCTTTCCTTCGTCTCCGCGCCCAGCAGCTCAATGTCGAAAGACGACGTGAGCGCCGCAACGGTGAGCAGGATCTCTTGTTTCGCAAAGTGGCGACCTGGGCACATGTTTTGGCCGCCGCCGTAGGGAAGGAAGATGCCGTGAAGGCCTTCGGTGGTGAAGATCGGTTGCGGCGACACAGAATCGGAGTGTGGCGGCGTGGGACTCTTGGGTGGTGGTGACGGTGGGTGGTCAACAAGTGGGGAGGGTAATTTCTGATTCTTTGTAGTAGTAGAGAGTTCTGAAGGAGCCTGGGTGTCATTCATATCTGGAGAGCGCGGTGGAGCAAAGGGATCCTCGAACCTTGTTGTAATGGAAGCTGCTTTTTGCATGCTGGGATTCGTAGGCCCAGTCCGGTGGCTATCAGGATAAACCAGAAAGCGATCGGTCCAGAATTCCGTCAGCGGATGAGGGTCTCGTAGCGTACCAGTGTTCCAGAGTCTTTCGTCGAAGTGCGTAGTCCATCCCGTGAAGCCCACGATGCTACCTTTCGGAATAAGCCATCTCCCAAAGCGGAGATCTCTACGGTTTGCTTTTCGCATAATAATGCTCGAGCTTCGGAGACGTAGAGTCTCGGCGTAAAGTGCAGAGACGTAGGGCGATGCACAGAGCTTGTCCAGATTGATTTGATCCGAGGCAGCGTCCACTGTCTTGGCAAGGCTAAGAGCCTCTCGAAAACGACGAAGAGCTTGGGTGTCACGAAGGGTATGATATGTGAGCCAAAAGGCAGCATGACTTGAATTTGAATTCGCGCTACTTCAAGTTAGCAAATGTCAAAGACTTAATCCTTCGTGTGTGACAGCTCACCCCCATATCATGCCTAAGTCTTCGGCGGCCCTGGCATTGGCATCGATTGCGTTCATCTTCGACCACATATCATGCCTGTAGCGAATTATCTCCGCACCATAGAGATCGTTGTAACCACAGGCATTTCCATCTGGGATCATGTCTTTCTGATGCTGACTTAAAAAGAGATGGTGCTTCTTGATCGTCTCTAAACATTTGTCACGAGCCTTGTAGGCACCTGGAATCGCCCATTTCGGTAAGCCTTTAGCTAGATCAGGGACGCCAGCATCAAAATCCCAGAAGTCTTCGCAGAAGGATGAATTGCGTTGGATAAGCTGTCGGCCGAACATAGCTGGCACAGAGGCTTCAAATATACACTTTTGTATGAATCGGTAGAGATCTGGTAGCTCAGTCCACTCATCGTCAATACCAAGGTCCGAAAAGCTTCTCAAGATGTTTTGAGTAAACCTCGTGGCTAGTGGCCTAAGGCCGGGCCCATGGATAAACCTGCCCATAGAAACATGGGTTAGATAGTCTATACGTTGCTCTGGTTTGACCTTGTTTTCAGGGAAAGGCTTATGACTTAAGCCTGAGTCATCTGACGCAATAAAATTCCTGGCTTGTGGAGGCATTCCGAAAACTGTTCCAACTGCGATCTCGCGGTAGGTCTTATTGGTCGTATGTTGAGATTGGCTAAGCAACGAGATGATATCCTCGACTTGGGATATAAGGAATATCTTCATGACGTATAGATGGAGCCGATATGGTATTCCTTTCGAGTGCTTCCTGTGTCACGGTCAGAAGGCGTAGCTTTGGCAGGGTCTTGATGATTTGTACGCAAACCGAGTAATTGTCCCAGGCATATCTGATGCAAAAGCAAGAGCATGCCCGAATAAGGGAAGACAATTAGGATAGGAAGGAGGGATGCATTCAAGGCTCTGATCCTTTCCGTCTTCATCGGACACGAAGAAGATACTGAAGAGGTAAGGTAAAAGGACAGGAAATCCGAAAATGAGAAGGAATGTGCAAATAAAGCAGAGTCTGGCTTGATAATTTGCAGGTTCTCGTAGTGAAGTTCGAACATCTTGCAATTGAGAGCCATGATATTGTGCGGTGAAGTTTGACCACAAAGATTCTTGAGACATGATGAGGTTAGCGGATGGATAATTGCTAGCATACGGATCGTAGGCAGCATATATAAGACAGCCATGATCGAACCTACCGTTGAAATCACCTCCTTTTCCCTAGAGGGATTGTATTGGATGATAGAAATGCTACCCATGTAGCATACGGACGCTTATCGACACTGAATAGCAGCTGCAATCAAGGCGTCGAAGATACTCCGAGGAAGCCTGGCTAACGGCGTAGACAACTGACAATGAAGTCTGACGGGGCTGAGGGTGAAGGAGGCACGGTAGTGGAGTTCTACCAGCTGCTTGCCTCGAAATAAAAGTCACTCCAACGAGGCTAGTTGCCACTCCAAGGCTGTTGCCCAGTTTTCAGCCCGTCTTCGAAGAAGAGGAAAGAGAGTTCATGCGAGAACGGCGAACTGAGCCGTAGTATAGCATGCATACACTTGGCGACCCACGTTAGGCTGGAGCACAATATTCAGACTCCACACCACCCATCATCTTCGAGACGACTCGTCAATCACAGAACACATCCACGCACCCCGCATGCGCCCGCTTTAAGCGCTGACCCAGCTTCTGCCTAGACCTACACACAGTATGCCTTGTCCATCACGAGGGATTATGTTTCAGTCTTATTCCTTACTGAAACAGCCTGCTTCGCTATCAATGGCAACAGCTTACGCCCCATTACTACATGCACCTAGTCTATCAGACGATCATATTCCACTGCCAGCAGTTCAGCACACGTATTGATATGGCCAAGCATTCCGCTTCGAGGCTTTTGGCTCCCCCACATTCCTCTATCTGCGATCTCCCTTCTTCTTTGCCTTTCGTGTTGTTTAAACCCTCTACTCCTACAATTCAGGAGATGACTTCTTTGAATTGTATTACTTCCATGAAATAGGACAATGTCTCTCACCGATAACGCCGGACGCGTTCATCGGCCTGCTTTGGTTGTAAGTCAAGATCTTCCACAAAGTTTCAGAGACCTGCTCATTGTTGGAAGGCTTCAAGTTTGACATTGTTTGTCCTTGCCATTATGACACTTATAATCCGCCTCTTTATCCGCATTCGAGTTCAGAAATACTTCGGCCTCGACGATAGCTTTCTCTTGTTTGCCACTGTGTCTCTTTGTGTCGCGACTGGTCTTCTTTTCACGTTTCTCGACAAGATGTATCTTACTGAGGCGCTCATAACCGGCCTTATAACGACACTGCCACCAGATTTCATCGAACAGTCTACAATATTTCACAAGCTCAGCGACGTTTGCCTAATCCTGCTATGGACGACAGTATTTGGCGTAAAATTCAGCTTCTTATCTTTGTTCCGAAAATTAATTGATCGCAATCGCCCTCTCACTATATACTGGAAAGTTGTTACGACGGTGAATGCCATTGTTTGGGCATATGGAGTGGCTGGATTCATAATACCTTGCCCACACTTCATCCCACCAAAGTCACGTACGTAGGCACATATCCAAATCGTCGAAGAACAACTAACGTCCATGATAGTTGAATGTGCCTCTGGCTCTCAGCTACCAAAAACGATTGGACTAGCTGCGCTGCTTGTGATCCTAGACATTCTGACTGACATATTTAGTAGGTGTTATTGTATTCACCACATTTCCTAGGTCCTGCTGAACTTCTTAAAATAGTAATCGCAATCCCGGTCAATCTCATTTGGAGAATTCGCGTTGATATGACACAGAAGCTGGCTCTAGCGCTATCCCTATGCTTGTCAGTGGTCATGATAATCGTCACGATTATACGTGCCTCAGGTCTTCTCACCAAAAGTGGTAATTCGGTGGATGTACTTTGGGAAGTGTATTGGCAGTATGTTGAGGCTTCTGTGGCTATTATCATGGCTTCTCTTACAGCCTTCCGTTCATTTTTTGTGGTTCGGAGCTCCCGCGTGCAACAGGCACACCGAGCAACCTCATACAGCACTCGTCTGGCTCTGGTGAAGAGAATTTTCACTCCGCGCACATGGCGAAAAAGTTCTGCGGAGCAGCAAGGTTTTGAGCTTTCTGATGGAAAATTGCACGAGCTTCCCAAACAGCCGCTCCCCGATATTCCTCGGCCCGTTATGACTGGCATGCACACATTCATTCAAGGTCGAGAAGGCTCCAATTCGGCCAATCCTTTGAGCATGCAAAGCTATACTCAGCCTTTGGAGGAAGACGATAACGATCCTCTGTGGACTTCGAATGGTGGTACGCATCACAAAGCGATCACAATCCAGCATGACCTTTCACTTCGCTCGGAGAGAGTATGTGGATCCAATATTGAGTCGGCGTGAAGGTGTCTTCACCAGGTCGCTAACATTCCATCCAGGCGTCCTACGACACAAACCAACCGCAGCCTCATCGAGAGTACGTTTAAGCTGAACTAGATATGATGTGGTCGATAGCGTGGTGGTTCTAGAAGTGGAGATAAAGGTCCGCGCGTATCAGGTCTAATTCTTGTAGTCGTCGTTTCCGCTACCTAACGATGACTATGATTGTCAAACCCTCCAGAAACCTCTTGACCATTCAAGGATAGTTGTAGTCATCAAATGAAAGTACCATTCTCTGATCGATTTACAACAGCGGTGGTTAAGCATCAATCAGCACACGGCTGTAATGCTCCCGAAAACGACGTTCAGCTCGGCCATAAGAGACGCTGCGCGCATTAGATCGGTTGCAGATAATCATGGCGGTGCAAGCCAGAGAGTTTCAGATAGAAAGCAGCCTTAGACGGTAGTTGTGCGCATTGTAAGTGAGCATATTTTTGGACAAGCTTCGGGGGGCTGCTGCACACATGTTGGAAGCTTAAAGTGGTTCCATGTACGGAATACTCCGACAACCATCTTCTGCCTATCGAGGCAAACGGTATGCAAAGGTGGGGTCCATATATTATGCACGTTACACACCGTGGACGCCTTTGGGCGAAGCCCCGTAGTTTGAAGCACCTTAAGGTACCGATGTGGTACATTTTGGGTGGCGCTTAATGCGGCACTGTGGCAGCGTAAGGCAGGTTGGTTTACGGAAAAGTAAAGGTAAGGTAAAGGTAAGGTAGCCAGCCTCATGGTCCACCTTTCCTGCCTGACGTCTCCGGACTTCCAAGCCTTGTAAGGAATGATTACCTTAGACTACTACGAGGCTACCAAGCCCTTTAAGGACTCATGAGTCGTAGCCTACATATTACTCGTAGGGCGACGTGTGCCGGCCAGTGTTCCGTAGTGTAAGGTAAGGTATGGTTGCAGACTTGCAGTGCCCTTTTTGCTCTCTACCTCATACGGAGGTGCGGCTGAAGCCTGGCTGACTTGAGCTTACCTTACCTTAGGCCACATTCCGTATCCGTGCCCCCCACTTTCGCTCATCCTTCGCTTAGGGTTGGGGTTAAGCGAAGGATGAGCGAAAGTGGGGGGCACGGATAGACAGAATCCTAAAGTCAAAACCCTGCATTTCGCCAAAAGTATCATACGCCCCAGAACGACATTTCCACCATTCACATCCAATACCTACTACATACATACAAGTAGGTACTAGCAAGAATCCTTCGTGCGCCCACCTCGTGCTCCTCCAATAAGGTATCTTAATTGCGGGTGTAATGTAAGGTAAAGTACCTCGGTACGGAATACTGTATGTGGTACTCGTATCATGTCAGTCTAACCATTAGCTCCCTTTTCAACTCACAGCCTTGCCGCGAGCCTACGGCACAGGCCGCAGTTTCAGTTTCAGGGTGTGCTGCATTGAACACTGATTCGACATTCAAAGACAGACAAATTATTACAAGGTTTGGAATTGCAGGTTCGCAGTACCGAAAGAAACTCAAAGCCACGACCTCTCGAAACATCATGCTGGTTCTGTTATATTGCATGAGTAAGGTAGGCAACCACTCCGATCCACTGAGCATGGCGGTGTGTGGTGGAAGGGCCTTTTGTTACAGGCGACTACAGCCACGGTCTCAATAATCTGTTCGAGGAGTGTAAAATCAGAGTACGTCGCGTTTCCACCATAATCCAAAACCTACAACCTTTAGATCATTCACCAACGGAACTACCAAACGGCTTGTCGTTGTTCGCATGCTCATCATGGAGTCTGTTCATGGACCGCTATTGCGTTCGCTGCTTGTGATTACTAGCATAGCCATAGGCACCTTTTTAGTGAAGTTATACAATGCTCGCATGTTCTTCCGACGCCTTCAAGAGCAAGGTCTCGTGAGTACACCACCTATAGATTATTATTGTTACAATAGAACTGACCTAATTTTTTTGGGGCAGCCTATGCCACCGCATCATCCTATTCTCGGCCACATCGCCCTAAGTGCGCGCATACTTGGAGGGCTCCCGAAGAACGCCCATGGCCATTATCTTGCAGATCAGATCAATCACATGTATCCCGACTTAGGTCCCTCGTTCTACTTGGACACTTGGCCGTTTGGTCCCCCGGTACTAGTGGTCATATCACCAGACATGATGTATCAGTATACTCAGGATCGTTACCTCCAAAAGCATGTTGGGATGCGCCGATTCTTGGAGCCTCTTACTGGAGAGCACGATCTGGTCTCTATGGAAGGCCCCATGTGGAAGCGATGGAGGCGTATATTCAATCCCGGCTTCAGTGCCACCCATATCGCAACACTCTGCGGAAGTGTTATGGAGGAAGTGAAGATATTCCGTGACTTACTGAGGAAACACGCAGTGGAAGGTGATATCTTCCGGCTGGAAGATCATGCTCTCAACGTTGCTATCGATGTCGTTGGGCGGGCGGCGATGGATGTCCGCTTCAATAGCCAGACATCTTATTGTGATATGACGACAGCTTTACGTGAACAGGTTCCCTGGTGCTCGTTCGGCATTGAGCTCAGCCCCTTCGCATTTCTCAATCCAATTCGGCCCATTGCCAGGCGGTGGAATACTTACCGAATGAACCGCTGGATTGTTCCAAGGCTCGAGGCGCGCTATTCCTCTAATCGGGGCACTGTATCAAGTAAATCCGTCATCGACCTGGCCTTGAACACCTATCATGAAGAGATTGCGGTTAATTCTGACAAAGGGACCACTGGCATGGACACTATGTTTCGCGCCTTTGCCACTAGTCAGCTAAAACTTTTCGTTTTCGCTGGGCATGACACCACGGCTTCCACAATATGCTACGTTTATCACAACCTATGGCGGAGTCCGTCTGCGTTGGCTCGCATACGCGAAGAACATGATTCTGTTTTTGGAAGAAGCATCGAAGCCGCAGAAATGATGATCCAGAATGATCCACACATCTTGAATGCTCTTCCCTTCACCATTGCTGTAATCAAAGAAACTTTGCGGCTTTTCCCCGTCGTAACCACCACTCGGCAAGGCATACCCGACTTCATCCTGACAGACTCAGAAGGCCGACAATTCCCGACTGACAAGTGCCTTGTGTGGGGCAACCATCATGGCCTGCATCGCAATCCGCGCTACTGGCCAAAGCCGGATCAATTCCTCCCAGAGCGCTGGCTAGTCGCAGAGAGACATCCTTTGTATCCCGTCAAAAACGCATGGCGGCCATTTGAATTTGGTCCTCGAACTTGCATTGGACAAGAGCTTGCGATGATGGAGATGAAGATGATACTGGTAATGACCATCAGAGAGCTGAATGTCGAAGGCGCTTTTTCGGAATGGGACCAACTGCACCCGAGAAAGGGCATCAAAGAGGTCCGCGGTGAACGGGCATATCAGATGATCTTGGGAAGTGCTCACCCTGCCGATGGATATCCTTGCAAGGTATCTTTAACTAGATAGCATCAAAAGTCCTATGTTACTCGGACTACGTTCAATATTGAATTAATATCCGAAGGTTGTAATTCTAATATGTCATGATTAAACCTGAGAGCTTGAGTAAAGAATCGGCTTATCTTCGACCAAGGTACCGATGCGACGTACCAGTAAATAGCTTGCCTTCACTTACGTTTCTAGAATCATAGGTACCTTACCAGGTAGCAAAAGTACCGTTTCATTAATTGAGTACCTGACATATTTTCCTTAAAATACCGTACTATGGGGAGCCTCGTAATTCGAGTGAAAGTCCCAGCCAGCCTTTTACATATGCCGAGTTGGTTACGCGCTTTATAAAATGAACCGCAATTCTTCACCGTATGACCGCCGGACTTCGTAGCTTACACTTCTATTTTGTATCTGCCCGGAGAGTATTGCACTCACTCGAATGTGCTGGAGAATAGAAGATGCTATGCCAGAACAGAAGCCAGACACCATGATAAATGAATCCGAAAGTGAAGCAAGAGCCCCACCGAAGCACGCAGCAGTAACGTCCGCCTTTGAAAGATGGCTTACAGCCAACTACCGAAATCAAGAAGATCAGAGGAGAAGCGGTCTTGGCGTTTCATACCACGACCTAAATGTTTTTGGGCATGGTGCACAAGCAGATTTCCAGAAGAACTTCTTGAATTATCCTCTGTATTATCTAAGCTCCTTGCGATCTTTGTTTAGTCGTGGCAGACCTGAGCATGTCCACATTCTCCAAAATTTTGAGGGCCGACTAGATAGCGGAGAGATGTTGTTGGTCCTGGGACGCCCAGGAAGCGGCTGCACAACATTACTCAAAACACTGGCTGGACAGGCGCATGGCTTGCATGTTAGCAGCGAGTCAGAAATCAATTACCAAGGTATGATGAACGTTGATGATATGTTCCTGGCTGACCCGTACTAGGCATTGATCCAAGCACTATGCATACCGAATTCCGTGACGAATGTACATACCAGGCTGACTCTGACATTCATTTCCCGCACCTAACGCTGTCCCAGACATTGGCAGTGGCCGTTGAGGCTAGAGCTGCACGGAGCAAACTAGGTCGGCTTCATCCAGTCTCTAGCGATAGCTGCGATACTACGACAAGACGTGATACAATCACGCAGGCCCTGGGTCTTTCTCATGTACACGATACAAAGATGGGTGGCGACTTTGTAGTAGGTTTGAGTGGAGGCGAGCGGAAGAGGGCCTCAATTGCAGAACTCCTTATTAGTAATAGCACTCTACAATGCTGGGATAATAGTACCAGGGGCCTCGATAGCGCAAATGCCTTACAATTCGTCAAAATCCTTAGATTTTCAGCTCGTATAACTGGATCATCGGCGATCGTGAGTTTGTACCAAGCATCGGAGGATATCTTCAAGGTATGCAGACCTATCCAGAGGACTACCAAGCTAAGGCAAGACTGTAGCTGTTTGACAAGGTTGTACTTCTTTACGAAGGCCATCAGATATTCTTCGGAGGTGTCCAAACAGCTAAGGTGTTCTTCACTAACATGGGGTTCATCTGCCGCGAACGAGCTAGTACAGCAGATTTTTTGACGTCATTGACCAACCCCGTGGAGCGGACAATTAAAGAAGGCTTCGAATCTACAGTCCCCCGGACACCTGCCGAGTTTGCATCTCGATGGCAAAATAGCTCAGAGCGGGCTAGCCTTCAACAAAAGATACAAGACTACAATGCGAGCTATTCATTTACTTCGGAACATCAGGCAGAGTTTCATCGAGCCCATAAAACTAGGAAAGCTACAATGATGTGAGTTCTTAGGAATGTTGCGGCCGTGGCTCCGGTAGTAATTTTAATGCAGTGGTTCCTCGCGGTCGCCCTACGTTGCTTCGTTTCCGCATCAAATTCTCATCTGTATGATCCGTGGTTTCCAGAGACTTCGGGGCGACCTGACTGCTCCTCTGTCCAACATTGCTGGCAATTGCGTCATGTCAATCATCCTTGGTAGTATGTTCTACCACTTGCCGGAAGACTCCAGCAGCTTCTACGGCCGAGGGGTGCTCTTATTTTTCACTGTGCTCTTAAACACATTCTTAGGAGCTTTCGAGGTGAGATAATGCTCAAGAGCTATGAAAATAACGGATTTTTAAAGCTGAAGCATTGAATATAGGGTGTAGCGTTGTGGGAGCAAAGACCAATCGTGGAAAAGCATTATCAGTATGCCTTCTACCATCCTAGTGCGGAGGCAATCGCATCTATGATTTGCGATTTACCGAACAAGCTGGCCCTTACACTGTTCTTTAATATCCCTTTCTATTTCCTGGCGAACTTGCGTCGAAGCACGGAGGCATTTTTTACATTTTACTTGTTCGCATTTGTAAGTCTCTTAACAGGTTCAATGCTTTTCCGGACCATTGGAGCGATGTCTCGTACTCTAACACAATCCATCGCGCCTGGAGCTGTGTTCATTATGCTTCTTATCGTCTACACGGGTTTTATCTTGCCTATACCTAGCATGCATCCTTGGCTGAGCTGGTTTCGCTTCATTAATCCAGCCGCGTACGTGTTCGAAAGCCTAATGATTAACGAGGTTAGTGCTTGGTCCATTCGTTTAGAATATAACGCTTATGAAAATTTACATAGTTCTCTAATCGTAGATTTCCATGCACGACCTTCATCCCTCAAGGCGCATCATACGTCAACACAGGTAACTTCGAAAAAAAATGCGCAGTCGTTGGTGCTGAAGCTGGATCACCATTCGTCGGTGGCAGTAGTTACATTCGAGAAAGCTTTCAATACGAACCAATACATAAGTGGAGGTACGGAGCATGATATTATAGATTTGACTTAACTAACAGTTACATTAGAAATTTAGGCATTGTCCTTGCCTTTATGACATTTTTCTGCTTCTTATACTTGCTTGCTACTGAGTTAATAGCAGCTCAACGCTCGAAGGGGGAAATACTCATATACCGCCGGAGCTTCAAAGGCCCTCTACGCCGTGCAAGCGATGAGGAAGCGAAGATTGAGCTTCAGCATTCCTGTGAATATCAAATAGGACCACAAGAGAGGGCCTTTCAAATCTCAAAACAGGAATCCATCCCAGCCCGCACTCCAGCTCATGCTGTACCCCTGTTATGGCAGGGGCTTGGATACCATCTCGGCGGTAAATCGGTACAGCATACTTTATTAGACGATATTGAGGGTTGGATCCAGCCAGGGTCCTTAACCGCTTTGATGGTGCGTGATTACGTCAAATTCCGGAATGCAGAGATTGACATGGCTTAGGGGTCTTCCGGAGCTGGCAAAACGACTTTATTGAACGTTCTAGCAAATAGGGTAACCGTAGGAGTGGTGAGTGGAGTTAAGCTGACTGGTTCCCAATACCAGGGGAGCGATAGCTTTGCTCGAAGGATCGGCTACGCTCAACAGCAGGACCTTCATCTTACAACAGCTACTGTCAGAGAAGCATTGCAATTTAGTGCTCTCTTACGACAACCGCAGAACTACTCGAAGGCAGAGAAGCTTGCTTATGCTGAGGAAGTCATTCAGACTTTGGACATGGAAGAGTTTGCTGACGCCATCGTTGGTGTACCTGGCGAAGGTGAGCCGTATGCTCACAATCGAATTATCAACTCTTACATATTAAGGTCTCAACGTCGAACAACGCAAGAGGTTGACGATAGGCGTAGAACTCGCTGCCAAGCCAGAACTACTACTTTTCCTCGATGAACCAACCTCCGGCCTAGATAGTGACACGGCTTGGTCGGTGTGTACACTACTAAGGAAGCTTGCCGACCAAGGTCAGTCTATATTATGCACGATTCATCAGCCATCTGGCATTTTGTTCGAGATGTTCGATCGCTTGCTCTTGTTGTCTGAAGGTAGGTCTCTTTACTTTGGAGACATTGGACCGCAGTCTCGATCCGTGATCCGTTATTTCGAGAGAGGCGGTGCAAGACTGTGTGGGGACAATGAGAATCCTGCAGAATGGCTTTTAGAGGCCACAATGGGCTCTGATATTGACTGGGCTTCGTTATGGCAAACATCTGATGAGAGACGTGGCATCAGCGAGAATTTGGAAGGGATGAAGCGTGCCCTCACAGAACCGCTGCTGAAATCACATGAGTTCGATACTTCGGGCGAATTCGCTACCCATTTCTTTAGACAGCTTTCGATTGTAACTCGCAGGACAATAGAGAACGACTGGCGGACTCCAGCCTATCTTTACAGCAAATTTTTCCTGATACTCGGCATGGCAAGTCTCGAAACCCGTCAAGTTCTAACAAAGGTACGCTGACACCGGTTGCAGGGCCTCTTCAATGGCTTCTCGTTTTACCACTCAGAGAACAGTCTTCAGGGTGTACAGAACCAGCTCTTTTCGGTTTTTATGTTAATGACAGCATTTGGTAACATAGTTCAACTTATCATGCCCCAGTTCTTAGCAAATCGAACCATATACGAAGCACGAGAACGGCCGTCCCGCACTTATTCGTGGAAGGTTTTCATCCTGTCGAATATTGTAGCAGAGATACCGTCGCAAACGTTACTCGCCGTAGTATTGTTCTTGACGTGGTATTACCCGCTGGGCTTATATCGCAACGCTGGACTTCATTATAGAGATGGATTGATATTCTTGCTTATATGGTCCTTCATGCTATTTTGTTCAAGTTTTTCACAGATGGTTGCTACAGTTATGCCAGATGCTGCAACCGGGGTCAATATTGCCTCCCTTTTGTTCTCCCTCTCGCTCATTTTCTGCGGGTAAGTGAAGCCTTCCGCCCTTCATACCAAATAGATGGACGGTTTGCTAATCTGGTCGGTCTCCCAGAGTACTTGTTAGTCCTGCTGCCCTACCTGGCTTTTGGATATTCATGTATCGCGCAACGCCCGTTACCTACTTCGTCAGTGCCATGATCTCAACTGGCATTTCCGGGATCAATATTACATGTTCCACCACGGAGCTTGTAAGATTCAGCCCTCCAAGAAGTGAGAATTGCGGATCTTACCTTGCGGAGTATATAAGCTATGCAGGGGGCACTTTACTAGACCCTAACGCGACCGAGGAGTGTAGATTTTGCCCTATCTCAACCACTGACTCGCTTCTGGCTACACTGGGCATTGACGTTACCGCTCGATGGAGAAATTTGGGGATATCTCTGGTCTACACAGCGGCGAACATCCTTGGATCCCTTCTGCTCTACTGGGTGGTACGCGTACCAAAGGGAGCGAAGAACACATGAAAGAGGTTTCCAGCGACACATCTTAGACAAGCAGTTCGGCCAGTTATAGGGCTAGGGACAGCTGTCATATCTTAGGAATAGCTTCCCATTTGTTCCTCCGATATCTTTTTGGAAACCTGGCTGCATTTGAGAAGAATCATGTTTCTAAGCATAGAGGTCAATCAGACTTCACCACTTTAGAAAATGTATTCTACTACGTTTCCGTAGTAATAATATTCTCCTCGAATCTGACTACAAGTTACGGAATACAATCGTTCCGATGGCCATGGGTAAAGATGGAAAACGGAGTCGGAAAGGACATTAATATAACTCACGACAGCCCTTGCACCCAACGATTGCCTTGTAATACGAAAAGCTAAAGGGACACGGCAACTTGTCTCACTGCATGAAGAATCAATGAGGCTGAGCGCGTTCGAGGAAATGCTAGCAATGTGCTATGGCTTTTCAGGTTTCGCGCAATTGAATATTAGGCAAAACGACGACAAGTCGGTTTTCATGTAAAACAGGATAGAATCGACCCGTGAAGGATATGACAATACACAATTGTTTGGTTGATACTACACCGAGTCCTGACAGATCTCGCATGGTTCTCACCTCCCGAGTCCTACAACTCAGTTGAACAAGGAACAATTTTCTTTACATGTTTCTCCACCACTTGGACTGCGGAAGCTGAAAGATGTGATACGATGAAGCGGAAAAGAAAACCGGAAGCGGGCAAACACGTGACAAATAGAATACGGTTTTGTATCATTGCTCCGCACGCTCCGCCACTTGCTGAGGGAGAAGCTAAGGTATCTTACACTGCGAGATCATACGCTCATATGAGGGACTGAAGATGGCGCTATTCAACGTTCATTAAGTCGATAAAATCTAAAGGGTTGAATAGCGAAACAAGTGGGTACTCGTAGGAGCTGTAGGCTCATAGCTTCATATCTCAGGCTCGTAGCTGTTGATAGACGCTCGTACGAAGTAGTAAGCTCGTGTGCCTGGGCCAATCACCGTACTGCGCAGCTTGTCTACTTTTCTACTCTGAGTACAGCCCATCGCTAGAACCGCCGTTAAAGTCTGTCAACCTTCATGGATCCGCTTAGCATCACCGCGAGTATCATTACGGTACTCCAAGCAACCAACGCTGTCATCTCAGTATGTTATGATTATAGTGCCGCCCTCAAGGGGGCTCCCTGGGAGCTCTCAAAGGTTATGGACGAGCTAAAAGGCCTCCGGGGTGTCCTCGAAAACCTCGCAAAGGTTGCGAAAGCGGCGGCTGATGCGAATCCCGCCTCTCAATCGCGATTGCCGACGCTGGAGCTCCTTTGTGACTCTACGTCGGGTTCTGGACCGCTAATCAGTTGTCTCGATGAGATAAACCGGATCAAAATCAAATTAAGTCCTCCAAGCTGGAGTGGCAAGGATGGTTCAAAGAGACAAGCTTTGATGCAAGTGCTTGGCTGGCCCCTAAAGGAGCAAGATACACGGAGGTCTCTTGAAGCTATTGGTAGACTCAAGAGTACCTTGACGTTGGCTCTAACATCAGATCAAGCGTGGGTCTTACGCTGCGTATTTGGGGACATGTGAAATTGACAGCTCGCTACGGTCAACAGATCTACGCTGCTGGCCGTCCAGGATACGGTAGAGAACACAGCAAAGACTTCGCTTGACATTCATAGGAGGTTTCAATCGAAAGAAATAGGTATGTACCTTCAATTTCGATTGTTCTTGATCCTGCACATTACTCTTACGTTAACGTCGGAGGAACGTTGTCTTGTGGTAATGATTTCCGGGCTTATCATTTCTTGAATTAGGTCCAGCAGAAACTCGTAATTAATAACAAAACTTGTTTCATATAGCATTTCATACTTTGCGTTTTAACAATTCAGATCAGCTTACCAGCTTCAGACGAAAATCGTGAAGAAATTTACAAATGGCTCTCGCCACCAGACCCTTCTGTAAACTTGAATGATGCCTACAAGAAAAGAATGGCAGGAACCGGATCGTGGCTACTTAGAAGCCAGCAATATCTCGACTGGAAAACATATTCGAACTCGTTTCTCTGGCTCCACGGAATACCCGGTTGTGGCAAGACTATCCTCAGCTCTACGATAGTTGATGACGTGCTTCGTCAATGTCTCCAAGACACTCGTTCAGCCGCAGCATATTTCTTCTTCGACTTCAATGATTCGGAAAAGCAGCTAAGTGACAGAATGGTGCGATCAATTGTTGCGCAGATCTCCCAACAGCGAGCGGATATGCCAATCGCTTTAACCTCACTTTTCTCCCCTTCTAAAAACAGACGGCAGCCGCCTACTACTGACGCTCTCTTGGCAGTGTTACAGCAAATGTTTCAAGAATTTGGCGATATCTATATTATTTTCGACGCTCTTGACGAATGCACAGATAAGTTGGAACTGTTGAATGTCATTGAGGAGATATACAGTTGGAAGATGGGCAATCGACACTTTATAGTTACAAGCCGACAAGAAAAAGATATCCAAGAATCATTTGACTCTCTTATTGGGAAAGACAAACAGATCAGCATACAAAGTGCACTTGTGAATGATGATATTCGGGCCTACGTTCAAGAAAGGTTAAAAACAGATCGACAATTGAGAAGATGGCAATCACGCTCAGAAGTACAACAAGAGATTGAAGATGCGTTGATGGACAAGGCAGCGGGAATGTAAGCGTAACGCATATGTCAGCGCTAGTATCCTCTCATTGACAATATAACTCAGGTTCCGATGGGCCGCATGCCAACTCGATGCCTTGAGTAGCTGTCTCACAATTCCGATGCTTCGGAAAGCGCTGAAGTCTCTGCCGAAAACTCTAGATGATACCTATGTGCGAATACTGTGCACTATAAAAGCCGAATATTGCAGCTATGCTTTCAAAATCCTGCAATGGCTAGTCTTCTCTGTACGACCACTTTCGATTCAGGAAGCAGCTGAAATACTTGCAATCGACGAAGAAGCAGAGAGAGGATTTGACCCTGAATACAGACTGGAGGACCCACGAGATATCCTCACCATCTGCTCTAGTCTAGTTACGATAGCGATTGCGAAAAATGACCATAACGAAGACTATGAGGAGCTGAGACTAGCTCATTACTCTGTCAAAGAATACTTGATCTCAGACCAAGTTTCACATGGACCCGCATCAAAGTACGACATAGCAGTTGAACCCGATAAGTCCATTGCTCAGATCTGCCTCCTCTATCTCCTCTACTTTTCAGAACCCTCTCTGTCAACCTATGACATGCACGCAAAATTTCCACTCCTTGGTTATGCAGTAGAAAATTGGACTCTGCATGCTCGAGCGGCCGAGAGGTATACCAAAGAAGTTGCTCTATTGAGCATGGAACTTCTTCAGTCCGAGAAGCATGCGTTCATCAACTGGTTATCGTTACATCCGCACAGGCATCCTCCATATGTATTTGTTGAAGCGCCTCTCTACAATGCCGCAATGGAAGGCTTATATCAATCGACAAAAATCCTAGTTGATACAGGCGCTGATGTCAATGCTGGCGGAGCAGATCGCGCTGCGCTTGTGGAAGCTTCGTCTCGCGGTCATACTGCGATTGTTCAGCTTCTAATAGATGCAGGTGCCGATGTCAATGCTGGCGAAGCAGTTCACGCTGCGCTTGTGGAAGCTTCATTATACGGTCATACTGCGATTGTTCAGCTTCTAATAGATGCAGGTGCCGATGTCAATGTGACGGGAGTATATCATGGCACCGCACTCCTCGCAGCTTCACTTCTCGGTCATTATGCGATTGTTGAGCTGTTAATAGATGCAGGTGCCGACGTCAATGCTGGCGGAGCAGATCGCTCTGCGCTTGTGGAAGCTTCATCATACGGTCATACTGCGATTGTTCAGCTTCTAATAGATGCAGGTGCCGACGTCAATGCTGACGAAGCAGATCGTGGCACCGCACTCGTCGTAGCTTCACTTCACGGTCATTATGCGATTGTTGAGTTGTTAATAGATGCAGGTGCCGACGTCAATGCTGGCGGAGCAGATCGCTCTGCGCTTCTGAAAGCTTCAGTTTACGGTCATACTGCGATTGTTCAGCTTCTAATAGATGCAGGTGTCGACGTCAATGCTGGCGAAGCAGATCGCGCTGCGCTTGTGGCAGCTTCGTCTTGCGGTCATACTGCGATTGTTCAGCTTCTGATAGATGCAGGTGCCGATGTCAATACTGGCGGAGCAGATCGCGCTACGCTTGTGGAAGCTTCTAGAAGAGGACATGATCAAGTCGACGAAGGAGCAATCTATGCTGGTACTGATACTGCGCTTATCAAAGCCACTTTGAATGGACATGATCCTATAGTCGAACGATTACTAAAAGCAGGAGCCCGAATCGACACCATAGGAGTAAGGGGTCCCGCGCTTCGAATGGCAGCCATCAAAGGGCACGGTCGCGTAGTCGAACAACTTCTTAAAGCAGGGGCTCAAGTTAATATGAAAACGACATATGGTTCCGCAATTAAGGTAGCTGCTGAAGAAGGACATCTCGGGATCCTTGAGCAGTTGCTCGAGGCGGGGGCTGACGTCAACGCAGACGAGGCAACATCTTTGAACGCCTTGCCCGCAACGACTCTGGAGGCAGCCGTCATGAATGGGCAGTTTCAGATAGTTGAGCGGTTATTAGAAGCCGGAGCAGAGGTCAACCGGAATACGGAGACGTATTCCCGAACGCGTCAATACCAATACTACATCCAAAGACTTTTAGAAGCAGGTGCAGAAGGCAGCCCTGCGGAACCATCCAGCGACGTAGTATACAGCGATGCTCTGCACATGGCAGCAAAGGTGAAAGCTTACGACGTGGTCCTGTTGTTACTCAAGTGGGGAGCTAAGGTTGATAAGAGGTCGTGGCACGATGATCCACGTTCAAAGCTTCCACGAAGCACACCTGAGCGGGTTGTTGAGCGACTGATCAGCCTTGGTCAGGATGATGACGATGACGATGAAGAGGACGAATGGGACGAAGGAGGAGGATGATGATGAGGATGATGAGTATAACGCGGATGAGAAGGAGGAGGATTAGGATAGGAGACCAGGATGAGCACAAGACGACGACGTTTCAGAAAAGAATGCTTGATACTATCCAATCCTGCTAGTATACCCTTACCTTCAGCTGCTCGGCTCCCGGCTTTTGAAATATGCCGAAATGTCCCCTTTCATTATCGTTTACTATTTCTCATTTCCCGACAGCAAATACATCGAAGCATCAAACCTCTAACCATGGTCGCGGTTACAAAATAATGATGAAGGATAAGTAATACGTCTCCTTCCCCCTCCTCAAAACCCACATACACACCCAGCAGATATGTGCTCCAAAACCCCTTACAGTTCATATGATGACACCCCTCCGACTCCTGAATCGTGCATCCGCATTTCGGGCAATCCCTCGCGTCGTTCTTCATCCTCCACCCCGCAAAAGCATCGTCCCCCAGTATAACGCTCTTGTACTGGTCGCACGTGAGGCCTTCGTGGCTGACGGCGCCGCACTGGGTGGAGATTAAGGTGAGACAGGTAGCGCAGGTGAAGATTTTGCCGTCGGGCAGTACGGAGTAGACCTGGTCGCAGTCGGCGGTGGGGCGGTATTGGTAATTGCTGGGATGGGTGCGGACGTGGCGAGTGAAGGATTGGGAGAGTAGTTTGGAGAGTTGATCCCGGGTTAAGGCGGCTGAGAGCTCGGTGAGGGAGATGATGGCTTGGTAGGTGCCGGAGGAGCCTAAGGAATTTGTAGGGGATGTTTGAGTCGCCGGCGGAGAGGCATTGGTTTGCAAAGTATTGCTTGTCATAGACGTGTCCGCAAACCCCCATTCAACACCCTGTAAGTCATTGATATGTTCAAATTGCCCACTTTTACGAAGCATTGCCAGGGCTTTAACCTTTTTATTGACGGCCGTCCTACATTCTAGCGTTCTATTCAGGATTTTGACCCTGCCCAATTCTGCGCAGCTTCCTCCATGAACTGCGACGAGGTGAACTCGAAGAGTTGCAGTTTTCGAGGGTTTGTACCAAGTGCAACTGACATTGCACATCTATAGACGAGCAGTCGAGGCAGCAGCGGGTTCGATGCTGAGAACATCTCCACCTGGGCCGACATCTGAGAAGAGCTCTACCTAGATCTCTTGTCTTTGATTCAGTACTTTTTGAAGGTTGTTCTATCGGTGTATCCTGTGGATGTAAAGCAGGACTTTGGTTTGAAGGTGTTATTTCGTGCCTGCTATGGAATACTCGTAGAGCCTTGCGCGACCTCTTCTTCATTCGTGGCAGTGTGCCGACAATGACATGTATCGCCATAATTACACGTCCCTAACCTTTGAAAAGCCGACAGCTGACTTCGGCCAAAAGATTGGGGAGCCCAGAGAAGGGGGCTTTAGCAGGTCCTTAGCAGGTCCTGGTACATCGCCATCGGTGGTCTTGCAGGACGGAGGGATACTCGGCGGACTACTGGCTGGATCACACTGCTCTTGGCTTGTTGGCTGAAGTATGTTGAAAGTAGCATTGATCGCCCCTCCCACAGCCGCCCTTGCTAGAGAAGAATGTGTAGACGGAAAGTGGAATGGGTGGTCTAATTTCTAGTATTGAAGGCTATAAGGAGCCTGACCTCTGAATGTGAGCGCCCGTACACCACTACTTCTCATGATTGTATATATAAAACAAAACTTAACTCTGTAACAGGCGAAATTACCGGTTATGCTTCGAAGACTTTGGAGAAGCAGTGGTGGTAAGGTTTTCTTGAGAGTTGTGTTGGTTGAGTCCATATCAACATTTCAACAGTGAATTAGTACCTTGTGTTTAAAGAAAGGACAAAGGTCAGTCAGTATCTCACGTGGCGAGTACTTTCAGAAGTACTGTAAGACGTACCTTATGTTTGATACCTGGTGTACTCCATTATCTCGTAGGGCCATCACGTGATCCTCACTTCTTCCCTGTACTTCCGGTTGCCATTAAACGGACGCATCCAAAGGATCTTTCAAAAGGCCATCTCTTTGAAACCTGATAAAAGGCGTCAATAATCACCCCGACTCCGACAAGCCCGACGGCATGAAGTTCTACCAACGCGGAGGTGGTCGCCGAAGGCTTGGCGTCACGTGGTTAAAACCGCCGTATGGAATGCGGAGGGGGTCACCGAGGACGTCGCGGTTTACGATAAGTCCGAAGGTGCTATTCCCAGGGTGTTCTGTATATATGGGAAGGGAAAGTACTGTTACTTCGATTTCCACCGCACTCCAAATCTCTCTCAAACGCCAAAGTGTCCTTATTCCATCGGCCACATCTTCCACAACCCTTAGTCGCTTATCCGCTTTTCTCGCTTAACCCCCCAACTACAGTCGCAAACCATCGCAATGCCCTCCTCAAACACCTACCTCTCCTTCCTCTACCGCCAATTCTTCGTCACCCCTGCCCAACTCCCCAATACGCTCTCCCTCGCCGGCAGAACCGGTATTGTCACTGGCTCTAACACCGGTCTCGGCTACCACGCCAGCATGCAGCTCCTCGAGCGCAGGCTTTCGCACTTGATCCTCGCGGTGCGGGATCGGGAGAAGGGAGAAGCGGCGCGGCAGTCCCTTTTGGCGGCGCTTGGGAAGGATAAGCGGCCGGTTGTTGAGGTTTGGAGCTTGGATCTGGCAAGCTATGACAGTGTTGTAGCGTTTGTGGATAGAGTGAAGAGGACGGAAGGGTTGAAGGTGGACTTTGCGGTTTTGAACGCTGGGGTTGCAAAGCTGAGTTTCGAGGTTAATTCGTCTACTAAGCACGAAGTGACGATCCAGACGAATTGGCTCAGCACGGCTTTGCTCTCGCTTCTTCTTGTTCCCGTACTCCAGACGCAGTACACTTCTTCTGGGAGCACTGGTATCCCCCCCGTAATTTCGATTGTGGGCAGCGAGACTGCACAATGGGCCAAGTTGAAAGAAGGCAAAAAGGCTTTGAAAGGGCAAAAAGGCATTATCGAGGCACTGGATGACAAGAACAATTTTGATCCTTCGGATCGGTATTATGCCTCGAAATTACTGCTGCTCTTCTTCTTTAGAGAGTTCAGCACGCGTCTCGTTACGCCGGGGACAGAAGGTTCGTCCAACGATGTCGTGGTCAACAACGTCAACCCCGGATTTTGCTATGGCTCGGAGTTGCACCGCGATGTTGACGGGGTGTTGGGCGGCATCCTTGCGGTTGTAAAGAGGATCATGGGTAGATCAACACCATTGGGTGCGAGAACGCTCGCGCATGCCGCAGTGGTGGCTTCAGCGGAGTCGCATGGGAAGTTTCTCAGCGACGAGAAGATCACGGCGTTTGCGGATTACCCATCGACTCCAGATGGGAAGGCGATGCAGAGGCAGTTGTGGGAGGAGATGGCGAAAGAGCTAGAGGGGGTTGTTGATGTTGCGAGCATGATTAGGGGGAAACCTTAAAGAGGGGAATGGTACTGTCGGCATTTCTAGGAGTCGGTACGGCTTTTGTGTTTCGTGAGCATCGAGTGGGGTTGCTGAGTTCAGCGAGTGCAATTTATTAGTCTCCTGTATTTAAGGTCTTGACTCGGATACAATCAGCCAGTACTCCAGCACGCGCGTAAGCCAAATGGTATGCAGGCATTACTTACATGGTAAACCCTTCGGCATCTGCGTTGAAATCAGAGATTTGCACGGAATCACCCATTACGCTCCACGTGTTGAAAGAGCTGCGGAAAAGACCTTCTACAGTTCCGGGGTCGATGACAGCCCTTGCAGCAGTGTCATAGTCGTTATCGTCGATTGGCATCCAGGATGAAGAGACATCATTAAAGTCAGAGAACCAGTCAGGGAAGTCCATTGTCGAGTCGATTGGCAACGTGGACATCGAATCGAGTCGGCCATCTCTGATGGGATCGTCACGCTTTTCGAATTGGTCAGGTGAGTTGTCAATGTGACTCGGATGATCTGTTCTTAGGGTGGAGATAAAGCTATCAGACGGCTGTATGCGCGTTTTGTCCTCTGAATCACTTGGTGCATGCTGTACGACTGTCAATAACCCAAGCCTTATATTTTTACATTCAAACGACGAATGTACGAACCTGCTGATCTCGCCGAGCTGTGGACCGCATTAATCGTCTCAAAAATTTCATACTCTGCTCAACCTCATTCTTCCTATGGACACTCATATTAGATACAATCTTTAAGCCACGCTGAATGGTTTTCTTTGTCTTTGGTAGATCTGGAACAATGGCAACGAGCTCTGCGCTTGGGGTGCTTATTGCTGCAAAAAGAACGCAAAGGGAGTTGAAAGTGACTATCGAAGATTAGAGTCATGAACTTAGGCGTAATTGATACTCAACGAACAATTGAAATCCCACCACCACGCCTCGGTCAAATTGAGGGGGGCAAATAAGTCTATGGATTCGACTTGCAACAGAGCAGACGCAACGCACGTCTTTGCGCTTAGATGAGCAATGGCAGTCTCAGACAAGGAAGGCTTGCTTAGGTGTCTGATTTTGACTGAGCCGCCAATAAACATGTCTGTGGTGGTATCTGAGTAGAGGGGAGGCCACATGTGTGCTCCGTTCTGCGGCCACATGTTCTTCTCAGGCTGGATAAGGAATAGAACGGTCTGTCGGTGAAGTAGGATACGCATCCCAAGAAAGCGGTTTCTTAGCATGATTGTCTGTCGTTGAAGCAAAAGCGGATGCTGCCTGTTTATGTTTACATCTTCGAGTGAAAACTTCAAATCTTTGGGAAGTAAGTCGTGCCAGGCTAGTAACATTCCATCGAGCTGAATGAGGACTGTGAGGTAGGATAAAGCGCTACTGCCATCAACAAGCAAAGGCCACCCCTCGCTCTTGCTAGGGTAGCCCTTCACGTCAGCATCAATAACACCTTTTACCTTGTGCAGTCGCTCTAGTATCTCATCCATAAGATAATAGAGACGCGTACTACAGACAAAGAAGGCATTAACAGACAAGTGTCCATTAGGCTGTGCTTGACGTCTAGCGAGATAAGCATCGTCAATAGGCCGAGGGAAGCTGTCTGGAGAGGTTGACAAGTGGCCATACGGAATTCCAATCGGCCTGCTATAGATCATACTCGAAATACTATAATCATAAGCAAATCTGAAATTTGAATGGAGAAAAGGTTATATTGCTCATTGCTGTGTCAAAAATCTGGTTTTGTCCTCTTACATAAACCGAAAAGCCAATGTTTACCGCGACTAACGTGTAGACTGGTCTTGTTCGGATGGAGTTTTGGAAGGGCTTACCGATCAAGAGAGAAGCAGCCCCACCACAGTCGTAAGCGTAGCTCTCTGTTGAGAGGTGAGAGGGACGGACTCTCTGGTAAAGGGATATGCAGTCCAAGCTCTTGAGCCATCCGTGCTGCATGCCCAATAGTAAGGTAGCATTGCCTTGAACGCAATGTGCTCTGCTGATACTGAGCCATGAGTAGAAGCGTTTGAAGCATACGCATATTGGCCAAATCGAACGAGTTCACAACATATTCCCGGGCACGGCTGTAAAACTCGAAACTCGCACGGGAAGTATCTTCAAAAGGTGACTTTTCATCTAGATTGTCATTGTAGGATCGACAAGACAGGCAGAAAATCAAGTTTAATTGCGCAACAAAAATTGGGTCAAGGGGTTCTTGGGATTCCCAGGTACGACTGAAAAGGTCACTGCACTCATCTTCGAGGAGAAAGGGCCATATTGGATTGACAATTGAGAAGTAGCGCTCGAAAAGCAATTGAGCCACATGACGCTTCGGCAAGGACTCAGATGACGAAGAAACGTATACTGTTGAAATTTGGTTCCATTCATTTCCATAAACAGGCTTTGGAAGAGCGTCTTTTCTGCGCGGATCACCTTTTTGCCATGGATTGCTTGGAGTACCGGGTACAGATCTTGACCGAGCCGTATTTTTCGGGTTCAGCCGTGAGCTCCGATCGCATGCGACTGACGCCTCCACATTCATTGCAAAATGCAACGTTGATGATCCATCAAGGGCGTCTCCAGATTCGTGGAACAGAGGTGACTGGGCCGAGTCGACCATTGCATCCATCGTTGAAGCATCGTCTTCGGTTCCGCCACTGCTACCTGCAGCGTTTAAAAAAAGACTCATACCTAGAGTAGTCCCTGGATCTGAACGGGGAACTAGGGTCGATTGATCGTTCTCAGTCAATATCGAGGGGCGTATTGAATCAGTAATAGCTGTAGTCTTCGACTTCTCTAACTCCTTCTCTAACTCCTTCAATCTAGCTTCAAGGGCATCGACATGTCTGCTTGCTTGTTCGCCTTCAGACCATATAGTACAGCCACGATGAGCAGCCTAAGGGGGGGAACATACGATTGAGAGCATTGGGCACGCACAAAGGGCGGAGGATAGACACAATCCTTGGCATGGGTAGCACAGTACGAACAGCTGGGCTGAGCAGCATCGCAACGGACTTTGCGCTTCTTGCAGGCTGCACAAGCCTGGTGGGAGGTTGTCTGGGCGTAACCGTCCCTCGAGCGCTGTGCCGTTTTACGTCTTTTTGGCTCCGAGATATCCATATCAACTCCCGTTGTTTTGGCTACAAAGTGAGCGATTCTCTTGATAGTTATAGCTTGCACTGAAAGGGACTTCGGGGGCTTTTCCACAATAGTCAAAAGTTACTGAACTTTACTGCCAAAGCTTAGTTCTTGACTTGCCAATGTAGGGGAACCCCATGGTATATTTTCGATGGATTTGTTGACTTTGACCTACCCATTATGTGCATTTGAATTAGGTATAACAATGAAATACAAAAGTGAAGGACTAAGGTGGTGACGAATTTATTCTGCCTAACGGCAAGGCTGAGACCATGATTACGTAACGACAAGTGCAACAAAATCATAACACCACCAGCGGGCTTACAGTTGGTGGGGGGTTGGAAAAGTTGAGCCAGGGCCGGAACTTTTTTTTTTTGATTCCGGCCCGAACTCAACTTTCTGCATAGAATATGCTAACCATGAGTTCAAAATTATTCCAACCCCGACTCAGCTTTCTGCATATGCTAATCATGAGCTCAAGAATTGATGTTATATAGTTAAAGTAGCTAGAAGATAAACAGCAAGAGCGAAGTATTGAAGTCGTGCATATGCACAGCTTGAGCGAAGCATCGAGAAAACAGCACAATCACAGATCACGCATACTCGTATATCATGAATAGCAAGATGAGCGAAGATTATTCTACATATGCTTAGCATATGCACAAAACATGCGAAATCATGAACTCAACTTGTGACATGCTCATCAACAAGCTATCGTTCACGTTTTCTTCGTCAGATCTTTCTTCTGCGTTTTCTTCTTCATTCTCATCGTTCTGCTCGTGATTTGTATCATCACTTTTCTCATCGTCTTCGATATTTGCATTGAGAGAATCTTGAGCGAGCTGAGTTTCTTCTTAGTATATGCGCGGCATATGCAGAGTGCGACACTCACCTTCAAATCATTTAGCCAACTCGTTATCTCATTCGCGCTCAGTTGATGCTGCGCATATGCATCGACGAGGCTTTGATGATCAGATGTGAATTTTATTGTGGCCTCGTTTAATGCTCTTGACATATGCTTCGCATAGGGCTCGAAACTTTTCCAACTCGACGTCAGATCTTAGATGTGCGGGGCATATGTCAACTTTAAAGTTCAACCCGACGTCAAGAATTTTTTCCGACCCCGGCTCAACTTTTTCAACCCTTCGGCCAGCTGTAACCCGCAATCGCGAACATGTTCTAACTGAAGAATCTTCAATCCTCAATCTACAGTAGTAGTGTCGAAAATGTTTTCAGGTGCGGTAAAGATCTAAACGTCATATAGTCATTTGGTGAAGAACATTGCTACTTCATCAAATCCTGACAGTGCATCCTCATTGGATTTTGCAATCTTGAGAAGCAGCTCATCATGCTCGTTCCACGGACAATCATCTCTGTCCCGTGTGACAGATCGGTCTGATCTGGATACATTAATCGGAAAAGAAATAAGGTAAGCACCAAACATTCGGAGAATTGGTACTCATTACTATAAATGCGGTAAAGCAAGCATCAGACCCAGAATATACCGCTATCCAACTCCTCTCCCCCAAGATACCCCTCGCGAAATGCACAAGACCGCCGCAAACCCCTCATCACACTTACAATGAATGCTGTGCTACGTTCATCTCAACTTCTTGATGCCAGCTTTCGGCCCACTCTCCCTCCTCAGGCTCTCCAATTTTTTCCCCAATTGCGCCTGAACTGCTTTTTGGACCGCCCATTGCTTTTGCATCTTCTTTATCCGTACTCCAGCTATAATCATGAGGGACACAATTCGGATCGTAGGGCGTTTTTGTGGAGCGGATGGTCGTCTGTCTGGAGTGACGCCTATCTCGGACAGGAGGTGCAGGTCGAGTTTATTGCTAAGGAACGTTAGCAAATGTTATGTCGGAAGTATGAGCCCGAATCAGGAGTTTCGGCAACCAAAAGGACGAGAATAGCAGACATACCAGGCATTGAACATCTCGATCTGCATTAGAAGGAATCGCTTCTCATATGTTAATCCTTTTCTGAAACCTTCCTCCCTCAGGAATCTTGCTCGCATCCATTGAATTTGCTTCGCCAGCCCTTTCAACTCGCGTTGGTGTATTTTCTCCTTCTCCTGCACTACAAGCTCCACTTGCTTCAGCTCTTCCGGAGAATCTCCGGGACTGATGCTGCTGATGCTCGTGTTAGGGAATCGAACACGGCTCACAATAGCCTTTCGTTCCTCATCCCAACTTTTCTGTTGATGGGCTATCTTGTCCAGTGCACGGTCGAATTGGATTTGAACCTTTTCGAGCTCTATGTTCAGGGCGGTGGATTTCTTAAAGTAGAGTACCCGTTCTTCGCGGATGCGCTTAAGCTGTAAGCGAAGTTCTTTCTCACGAGAGGAAGCAGCATCAATTTGAGATTGACGGTCTGTAATCTGTAGGTTGAGGTCTTCGGCTTCTAGTTTGGCGTCCTTAAGCATCTCGTGCAGATCTTTACGTTCGTCGGCCATGGTCCTATCGCTGGTAGAAGAAAGACGGTTGGCGTGCAGAGATTGTTCTAGGGAATGAATACGTGTACGGAGGCGGTTGATAGTTTTCTCATTCGCCGTGTTCTTGGATCTTTGCTCTTCTTGCTGGAGGCGGCATTCAGAGAGCTCTTGTTCTAACTGTTCTCGCTGCTGCTCAGAAGAGTCGTTATCTGATTGCGCTTGGCGTTCTGCCTCGAGGAGTTTGCGTTGAAGGACCTTCTCGCTATCCTTCGATATGGCGCGCAGATCCTTCATCTGTTGATGTGCTTCTGCCAGGTGGCGTCTGCTCTCAATAAGTTCGTTTTTCCGAGCCGAACCACCAACAGGTGACTTGGGCGAATCAACAGCCATTTTGGACACCTCTGCCTCATGAAGCTGACGCTCCAACCCCACGACTTTTTGCTTTAATTCACGGATGATCTCTTTGTGAGCTGCCTCACGCTGCAAGACTTCGGTCTCCTTTCTCCTTGCAGCAGATAGGTCCTTTTGGATCATTGACAGTTCCGCAGCAGCTTCACCACCTTGCTCGCCTCTCGATAAGAGGTTCTCCAGGTCCTCAACCTGAACCTCGAGACGCTGTGCCTTCTGCCTTGACATAATAAGTTCACGATCTCGGCCTTCTGAGGCTGCGACCACCCTCCGCTGTAAGCTGGCTACTTCCTCGCTCAAGCGGCTCTCTTCAGAGGCGGCCTTTTCAATTTCTTCTTGCAGCTCTCGCTCAAGAGCCTCGTTGCTTTCCAAGAGACCTTTGCGTTCTTCGCGGAGACGTCCAATGTCGTTCTCTAATTTTAACTTCGAGGTTCGAAGCTCCAATTTCTCCTGGTCCATTTTGAAGGTTTCGTCCACTTGGTCCTGCATTAGCTTCAGCTGAGTCTTGAGTTCATCCCGCTCAGCCTCGGTCTCAGTTGATCGAACTCGTAAAGTGTGGGCCTCAATATTGATGGTTGCCAGTCGGTCTTGTAAGGACTGTTTCTCGGTTCTCGTTTGCTGAAGCTGAGTTTCAATGTCGTGAACTTGAGAGTTGAGCATATCTATTGAATCAGTATTGACCATGGTCCTGGCACCGGCGTGCGCGGTCTCTGCTCGGTTGAGTTCCTTCTTCGTGGCGTGAAGCTGACTTCGCAACGACTCTGTGTCTTGCCTGGCATTGGTCACTGCGTCTCTGGCTCTTCCAGCTTCCTCATCAAGGCCGCTTTGCAATACCTCGATCTCATCTTCTAAAGCTTGCACTTTTTCTTCGAAAGCAGCCTCTTCCCGCTTGCTAACGCGGAGTTCTTCCTTGGTTTTAGACAGCTCTAAGCGAAGATTGTCCAAAGCCTGCCGCTTTTCTCCGACTTCGTCATTGAGATCCTGTATTTGACGACCAAGAACAGCCTCTTCGCTCCGGTGCCTCTGTTGTTCACTTTCAAGTGCTTCTTGAAGCTTCATCTCCCGGCCAGAAAGTGTTCCTTCAGCCTCTTGCAGCTTCTTTACTGTGCGTTGAAGGCCAGCCGCTTGTTCCTCTGCCTTCTCCTTCTGCGCCTGAAGACCTCGCCGTTGGTTCTCCCATTGATCTCGGTCGGCGGCGTATTGACCTTCTTTGTCGTCCAACTCATGGTGAAGATCGTCAATTTCGTCGGCAAGGCGGTCAATCTCATCCTTTGCCTCAGCCCGAATTCTGCGATCGTTATCAAGTGCGTGCCCCCTCTCTTCTTGCAAATCCCGCTCGAGGTCTTGCACCTGTGCACGTGCTTTGGACAAGTCTTTCTGTAGTATTTGAGATTCAGCCGTAAGAGCATCGTGCCTGGAATGCAACAGATCCTTTTCCTCTGACTTGACTTGTAGCTCCTTGACCGCTTCGTATACTTGTTTTTCTAGAGACGTGTTTTTAGTGGTAGTACTAGCCTGTTCGTGACGAAGTAGCTCAAGTTCATCCTTTAGCCGTTGCTCGCGCGTCTCAGCATCCTGTGCGACATCTCTGATATGTTCTTGTGCTCTTTTGACTTCTCTCGACCTGTCCTCAAAGCGTTCCTCTAATGCGCTATGGTTTTCGCGAAGATCTGTGAGCTCGGCTTGCAGCTTGTTCGCTTTGTCCTCAAGTTGCCGGCTAAGGCCTTTAGTGTTCATTGACTTATTGGACATCTCATCGCGTAGCTTCAGTATATTGTTAGCGAATCACTCCAGCTCAAGGTCATCTGAACAAACGCACCTCGTCAAGATCGTCCTCTGCCTTCTGTTTTGACGCAAAGGCTTCTTCGAAGTCCACCTTAGCGGTTCTTGCCGTAGCCTCCGCAAGCTGAACTGTATCCTGAAGATGCTGCAAGTTGTTACGAACATGGTCGAGCTCTTTCTGAGTCGCTTCTAACTTCGCAGCCTGTTCCGTGGAACTGTTTTGGCGTTCTTCCAGATCTTCGATCCGCCTCTTACCTGCCTCAAGCTCCTCGTAGATCTCTTCAAGTTCTTCCGAGTCTTTTCTCGCCTGGGCCTTGAGTCTGTCGTTCTCTTCATCCCGTTCTTCCGTAAGACGGTCCTTTTCTCTAAGATCGGCTTCTAACTCTTCGATATCCTCTCGGCACTTCTCAAGCGCCTCCACATTGTTGTCTGCAATTTCCAGCTTTTGATGCAGCTCTCTCACTTCAATTTCTTTAGACGTTACTTTGCTTCTCAGAGACTCCAGCTCTTCACGCAACCCTTTGTCGACATGCTTACGTTTCAAATCCTCCTGAACGCCCTGTAGGTGAAGGTGATAGGCTTCGAGGTCCCGCTCTGCCTGACTTAGAGTCTTCTTCGCGCGTACGAGCTCCTTCTGCATGGTGATTTTGTCGACCTTGAGATCCGTATTCTCCCTTAAAGCTGCTTCGTTGAAGCCAGGTCCTGCTTTCCGCAACGACTCTTCAAGGAAATGGATCTTAAGCTTCAGGCCAAAGTTTTCTTTCTCAACCTTGTTTATGATCTGGGTCACCATTAATATTGGATTGAGCGGATTTACACCTGTGCTACAACACGTACATTTTCCTGCTCTCTGAGCGTCATTACTTGTCCCTGGTCTTGAAGCACCCCTCCGGCATCGCGCTTTGGTAATACTGCAAGCGGCGTAGATTGAGCGCTGCTGCTGGCAATCTGAGGTACAGGTGTTCCATCGTCCTCCACAACCCCCGAGCTTCCTTCATCATAACCATATATTGCTGAGGCTTCCGCTGCCGGCAATGCAGGACTTTTGCCACCTTTGTAGCCAGCTTTCAAAAACGCAGGTGTCTCCGGCATACCATTAACCTTTCCGTTACGAAGTAGGTTTTTCCTCAGGCCACTCTGGAGTAGTGGAGTGAATTCCCCCTGTGCTGGCGCAGCTGGTAGGTTATTAATGTTGGCGAGAGGGCCGCGTGCTCGCGGTGTCTTGAGGCTGATACCGCGACCATTGCGTAGTTGGGTGATCAAATCGTCTTTCCGCTTGGATGGGGAAAGGAACGAATTTTCGACCGAGAAATTCTCAAGGTTGTGGCCGTTGGAGAGGTACGTTGCGTTCCCAGCATCAGTACGAGGGGTCTCAACGTAGGTCATGATCGCATTAATTCATACAAAGGGCAGGTAGCGAAGCTTCATATGATGCACTTCGGTTCCTCGATCATGACGCGGAGACGAAAAGAAATTAATGCAGTGTATCAATGTTGACTTCTGGAGGGACGTGTTTTTCAGTGAGTAAACATCGGCAAACTTGCTGTTTCCAGACGCGCTAGTGCTTGACCTTCTGCCATTCAGCCTTACCGGGAACTCTTTCCATTTCCTCGTGAACACCAAAACTCTTTGATAATCGTGGGTAAAACTAACCTGGGGTTATAGATTCCCGCATGACACTCAAGAACTATAAGATTTCGGAATCACCACAATGGATAGGGCCAACGATGGCTTCAAATGGTTTGGAGAAGGCTTTGATGGGTTTCCCAAATCTCTGCCGGAGGACTGCGTCGAATACACGCTTTACATTATAGACTCCAAGCTCAATGATTTCGATGTCCGGGAGAAGCTTCGCGAGGTTCAAAGCGAAGCAAGCAAATTGATCAAGAAGCTGCTCAAAGACTTCATCTGGCAGCGAGAAAAGTTTGCTCTCGAATTGGTTCGAGAAAACGGTCAGATACGGAGCTTTCTACGAGGACGAACGAATTATGGGGATTCGGTAGAGGACGAATGGCTCATAGTGTACATTCTACGAGTGCTCAGTAGGAACTTTGCGCAGCTCTGGATTAGGATCGTAGATACGGATGGGCAATTCTTGCTCATCGAAGCCGCGAATGCTATTCCGCGGTGGCTAAACCCCGAAAATGCAGATTTTCGAGTCAGTTATACATCCCCATCAGACGCTGTTTGATAACAGCTCATCAGTCATAGATTTGGATCAACAATGGGAAGCTAATGATTATTCCTACTACGCACATGCTGGAAGAGAATTCGAAAAATCAAGCAGCAGAAGCATCGCAGGTAATGGCACTTGATAGAGCATTGGATTTCCTACGAAACAGTCAATCCAAACTTCTCCATTTACCGTCAACTGAGGCGGAGGCCTTCTTTCGCCTACAAAGATACCCTAACCAGATTGCAAACAGCCTCCATCGCGCGCTCGTCACAATCCCAAGAAAACTCGCGTACATCCTCCACGACAAAGCGGCGTACATTAGTCCTGCAATAGAGGCATTCTATCTCCGAGATCCAATTTCCACCCGTCCATTATATGCATCGGATCCAGCCAAGTGCTTTTTTTCTTCGACTGACTTAATTACTGTATCCGTAACATTTACTAAAGTCGGATACGCTCAGACCAAGAGCCAACAATTTGCTGCTCCTCCAGCGTGGTCACACATTATCTCTACCAACTGTGATGCAAAATCCCGATATAGAGCAGAATTGGGTATGAAGATCACCTGTGGATTCGAGATGCTGATGTCAGATCCACAGAATAAGGACCTCAAAGTTGTTCGGGAAATAAAATTACTTCTCGAAGATATCGAGACTGGGGAGGATTACTTACCATCTGATAGCGAGTTATCCAACTGGAAAACTGACGATGACGATGAAGCTTGGCTAGACATCAACTTCGAGCAGTTTGACAAAGACTTAGCGGGAAAAAGCTCAAAGAACTTGTCCACTACCTCAGGGGGCTTCGGTGACAAAACTGCTCAGGAAAATCTACGAAAAATGGTTGCGAGATTTGAAGACTTCTTGAACGATGATACAGCAGGTGCTGAAGGTGCGGAATACCTGGATGACATGGATGAAGACAACGACGATTATAGCGAATCTTCTAGCTCCGGCAGCGATACCGAAGGAAACGACGGAGAAATCACGTTCAATGAGGATAAGTATGTTATATTGATGAAGGAGATGATGGGCGTACCAAACGACAAGACCACAGAGACCAGACCAGATTCTACCTACAAAAGTCATGTGGAGGACACTGATGAGACTGATACAGATCACGATTCAGAAGAAGAAGATGAAGGGGATAAGATACGCCAAGTGATGCATGATATGGAATCAGAGCTTCAATATGCAGGAGCTCTCCGCTTGGACCGTGATTCCGCTGCGGATAAGGTCACACCACGAAGTGAAGCTGATGATGCAGGAACCAAGGGGCTTGACGACCCAAGCCATGTAGCAGATGAGCGTAGCGATACAGAAAACGAGGACCTGGACATCAATTACAACCTAGCGAAGAATTTGCTCGAGAGTTTCAAGAGCCAGGGTGGTGGAGCTGGCCCTGGTGGGAATTTGATGGGCTTGATGGGTATGCATATGCCTCCAGACGAAGAAGACAACTTTACGAATCGTTGAAGAACCTGAGACATGTATGGCCATCGGGTTACTTTGGTTGCGCAATCGTTGGGGGCTTGAGATTGGCGGAGATACTCGCTTATTTATTCACCCTTACCGCTTATAGTCCCCAGACTTTTGCCGGACCCTGATGCTTCCTTGGGCACACGCGGTCCTTGGTACTCTTGTTAATCCAAGACACAAGTCAGAGACATCCTTTATTTGCAGAGCATTACCACATTGCCAATAACGCCTAGTGAATCTGGAACAATCAATCCAACTGAACGATCTCATAAAGATATTCCGGTTTTAGTGAAAGATTGTGTCATGAAACTTGAACAGTCTTTCACAGCCGCTACTGGCCATCTGGGTCTCGACAGTCTGAAAAATAGATGGTTTAATCGACCACAGTGGCCTGATTGTAAGTGTATAGTAACATCAGGCCTTGGGTCTGCACTACCTTACTCCGGTCTATACGGAAGTTCGTCATCACCTTATGCTCAAAGAGTGATAAGACCCAGAACACCCGGAGAGCAATCAGGTACCCCGCAGCAGGCATGATCGCGATTCGGACCTATCGATACCAATCGGCCTTCCCGTCTTCTAGCCTGCTCTCCGAGTGTTTCAGAAATCAGTCCGTCAGAGAAGATGCAGGGATTTGCAGTCGTCGTTACTGGTGGAAGCAACAAATGCCCACACCTCATGCTCGTAAGTCGTACATTCGAGAAGAACGCTTGTCAGGCTTCTATCCGTGACGATCGCGTGGACTGCTTTATGCGAGACTTGGTGGCGACGGTATAAGCGCAGTGACACGATTTGGTCGATTCAGATGCGATCCGTAACCTTAAACGGACGCGCATAAATGATCAGCGCCAAACCTCCGGACGTTGTCGAATGTCGAGTCAAGAATCAGGCACCTAAGGACCGAGGTAGCCCGCCAAAGACATTCTGCATGATCCGGCTTACCACGAGGTCATGGCGGAGAATTATGCTGGCCGCCGCACATACCCGTTCTTCCCCTTCTGCCACTTCTGCTTGATCGTATATTTTGATCCAATTGACTGCCGGACTGATTCGCGCCGCGAATCAGCCTTTCTGCGTTCTGGCGCTGAAGGAAGATCAAGTGTGAGCGTCAATCTGGGCTGGATGAGGCCGATGAAGCAGAAATTGCATGTCTTTGATTTCCTCGGCTTACATCAACCCAGACCGGAGGGTGGCCGTATGCATTCTATTGGCCGCTGCTTTCTGCTTTCCATTAGCATAGGCACTCGAGCACCTGAAGTCTGGAGATGTGAGAAAATGGTGGTGGGAAAGCTGAAACCCGTCCAAACGGGACGAAGCACGATGGGTCAAACTTAGGGCCAGGGGCCAATCGTAATCAAGCCTGGTTTAGCTGGTCAATGACAGGGTCTGCTAAACAGTGTGCTACTACAGTACCAGCCTACAGCTAGGGTCAGGAAAAAACCGTTTATTCTACAATAAACGTGTATAATACCTCTTAGCGGTTTATTCATGTATGTTTATTGGTTTTATATTATATAAGCAAGCTAACCCACCTGGTCTAGCTCAGGAGGTTTGACCTCGCTGTCGCCTGGCTTCAGCAATAGATCGACCTTCCTACCACCAGCCATGCCGACTCAACGCGATGGCAAACCTCGCAATCAGGCGGTCGCTGATGCCTTTCAGAGCATAATCCTGCCAAACCGAATCGTCCCTGCAGTGAAGTGCTTATACTGTCACCGTCAAATGACGTTCGAAGTCACTCGTCAGCAGAATCTTCGCTATACACAGGGCATTAAAATTGATGAGGAGAAGCTTTTGAATATGGAAGATAGACTGCTGCAGAAGGAAGTTGCTATGGCTAGGTTAAATCCTTCAAACGATGAGGTGCTGAAGGAGTTTCTGAATAGCATCGTCGACGGTGAGGTGGCAATGGAGCACCCAAATAATTGATGCTATTTATATATACCCCTGTGTATAATACCTCCTTCAATAAACGTGTATTAAACACGTTTATTGACTATCCTAATTTGGTTAAGCAATAAACATGTATAATACAATCCTGACCCTACCTACAGCATACGAGGATGCCTTGTGAAGCATCTCTTGGAGACTTAAACACAAGCACGACTGCTTGCGCATTAAGAATAGGGCCTTGCCTTGTTTTGCGCGCATCTCTCCCTTTCCGCTGTATTTGACCGCAGCCACCTTTTGATGTATTTTGGTTATTTCGGATCTTTTTATCTCCTATCGATCTGATAATCGCATGTTATCCATAGTATATTGATCCTCGAAATTCTATGGTCTTATTATACTTGACTTTGTTGTTGCCGGTGTCAAGATAATTCTAATGGCCGATCCCGGTTCCTCGACTGTATGTATCTTGTTTGCAGACGTGTCCGAGCCGAGTTGTGAACTGACAAAGACTGCAGTCGCCTGCGAACGGAAGGGATTACGAAGGGCTTCAAGTAGACACACGAGCCGAAGATAGCACAGACAAGCACCTTGACCCTGAGAAAAGCCCTCACGGCCGACGCGATTGGGGCGACCTCGACGAGGACGACACCTACCTGAATGAGAAGCAAATTGCTACAGTAGATCAAAACGAGAAGGACGAGGAGTCGCCAATCTCTCCAGGCGCTACATTGGTCGCAGACCCCGAAAGCCCTCATCCAAAGACTATTGATGACATTGTCGCCATTGCGCCAGGATTACCGCCTGAGCCGAAAGTTCGGAGGATATGTGGCATGCGGCGACGGAATTTCTGGATAGCATTCGGTGCGGTTTTGGCCGCTGTTATTGTGGCATCCATAGTCGGTGGGGTCGTAGGTGGGAGGAAGAAGCAGACAGCACCTCCACAATCGCTGCCTGCAACCACGCTTCCCCCACCGGTCGTCAGCGGGCCTTCATCGTAGGTTGCACCAAACACGCTATGGTTTTCACGTGCTGATCTGTATTACCTTATCAGGCCGTCAGATGTCATTGTTGACTCGCCCTTGTGTGTTTTATCGTACGACAACAATGGAACCGGTAGCCCGGACAGCCGACAGTCGTTCCGGATGTACTATCAATCCGTTATTGGGAATGTCAAGGAATCTGCATCTGATGGACTGAGTACTTGGCAAGCTGCCACGTAGGTGTCCCAACGCAAGAAGCCCGACGTCGCTGACGACAATAGACCTATTTTCACAGATGCCATCAATAACACTGGGCTAGCAGCACTTACTTATATAAATGGCACACAACAACAGGTAAGCGGCGCTCTGGCATTTGTATCACCTTTTTGACGTATCAGCAGGGTAGCATCTTCTACGTTGGGATGAACGGGAATTTGCAAGAAAAGAGAAAGTATAATCTATCAAATAAGACGGGCATTTGGCTGCCCACAAGCCTCAACAACAAAAACATCCCGATGGTCGGCAACATGACAGTTTCGTCTAAAAACAACAATGACTCCGAGAATAATTGGGACAGCTGTCGAATGGCAGCCGTCTATTCGGCCAATTTCCAAACAGGGCCCGGAAGTCGTCTCTACTACCACGCCGCAGAACTCAACGGCACCAGCTGGGTGCAAGAGTTGATATGGACACAGCAGAACGATAGTTGGTCTATGGGAGCCACGTTTTACGATGCATGGCCAAGTTCCCACCTAGCCGCCACCGTTGACGAAAACACGAAGATCCTACGCCTCTTCTTCTCCTCGGGTGATCTTACCCTATCCGAATACTATACCAACATCTCCTCCCCCAACCCCTCCTACCACAAAGGTAAGCCCCCCGCCACCTCCGTCCACCAAACACGCAAACTAACCCCCCCCAAACAGGCCTCCAACTCCCCTCCTACCTCCACTCCAATAACGGCAACCTCGCCGCCCTCTCCACCCCCACCGGCACCTCCCTCTTCCACGCCTCCCCCCCCGGCATACGCGAACTCCGCATATCCGGCACCTCCCTCTCCGCCAACAACCAAGAATCCTTCAACTCCTCCGAACCCCTCGTCGCCGCCCCAAACCTCTCCAGCACCGCCGGCTCCAGCCTGTACCAGCCCTTGACTGCCAGCACCACGGTGGCGAAAGGGTTGGAGACGAACGTGTATGCGTTTTGGGCGGATGCGGTGACGGGGGATGTGGCGGCGGGGATGGGGGGGTATAGTGCGTTGAGCGAGATTAGTAGGGGTGGGGGTGGGAGTTGGCCGGCTGGGGGGCTGGTGAATATTCCATTGGGCGTGAATAATGCGCACCCGGCTTACTGAGGGGGTGTGATTTTATGGGCTTAGAATGGGGAGTAGGGGATATGATACCAGGGATTCTTTGGTTATGTGATGAGATGCGAATATTATGACTTTTTCCATTTACGAAAGGCGTCGAGGCGGTAGACTACTTGGGTATTTCCATATAACCATCCACAACCATCCACAACCAGTCAACAGTCAACAATGCATACTCCACAAAGCCTGTAACTTTCCGCGCCATCACCGTCTCCCATCATCCCCTACCATTTTCCCCATTCTCTTTCTCCCTCCCTCTCTTTCTCGCCCAGCATACGAACAATCATCGGGCGGCATACATACAGCCCTGACAAACAGCCGCGAATCGAAACACAAAACACAGCTCTACTACTATAATTAGGCCGAAACATGGGAGGCTCGTGCAAGACATCTCACGTCGCACACCCACAACCTATTATAGCATTATTCTCCTTTTTGGAATCGTCAATAACCCAAGGTCGGTCCTTTGTGTGATGGGTTGCGGGGGTTCGGAGAGGATGGGTTTCTTCATGAAAAAAACTACCTACTGTGAAACAGGGCGCAAGAGGGACAAGAGGATTGCTGGGGGATGCAAGGATACAAGGTATTCAGCCGAGACATAAGGTACATGGAGGCTCAAGATCCATGTGGGGAGGCTGTGGCGGGGGGGGCGGGAGGGATTGGTCAGACCATTGTTTGTTTGAGATGGAGCTTAACGTCTCTTGTAGATTTGGGTTTTGTTGGGGGAAAGGCCGTATGTGAGTCTACGCTGGCGTTTAGTTCCAAAATTCCAGAATTTTGTTGTTCGAGATGGAAGATGCGAGCTTTTTTGAGCTATGTTGTTTCAAGACTGCGAGGCTTTTCGGTTGGTTAGATACAGGGGGGAGAGCATTTTGAGTCTTAACGCGCTGTCGGCTTTCTCTGGGGTGTTTTTGCGGTGTGGCGTCGTCCCATAATGATGTTGGGGCGTTGTTATGCGCTGTGGTCTGTGGAGGTGTTGAATAATACCTACTAAAAAGTCATCGCGCCAACCCTACCTTATTCAACCCTAACTACGTTGCATGCTCATAAAATATCGACGCCCCCCATTGTAGCGTGCTATTGATCCTCACACTCGGTAATCTCTTTTCACAACTGCATGTCGAACACTGAAGACAGACTCACATGTCAAACATCTGTTGCGGCCTTCTTGAACATCAAGTCTGTTCGCATAGCATACTTCAGTCCAGCCTTGAGCTCTTCGCCCGAATGCAAAAGGAATCTATGCTGAAACATGAGTACCCTTCCAAGTTTCGGCTTCACCTCTAAGCTATTCCAACTGCTTATGAAGTCGAATGTTGTCGCCCCTACCAATGAGCTCCCCATCCGGCCCATTAGGGTCTGACTCATTCAGATAAAGATGGAGGGTATAGAACGACATCGCGATTTTGTCGGGCGTTTGATAGGTGCCATCGCAGTGCGCTGTTTGCTGTTAGTGGAACGTCACGGTAACGTCTACGTTCGGGTTATCGACTCACCTCTGAAATATTGGCCTGGACAGTACTTCAATAATCTTATACGTTCATTCAACCTCGAGGCTTTCCAAGTCTCCTTGCGTTTGACTGGAACCATTGCCAGTAATCAAAGGCGCATCCTTGAGAATCTCGATCTCTGGAACACAATCCTTCACGCGCTTCCACAACCGCTCCACGACTGTTGTATCATCCTATCTAATGCGGCCACAATCTCTGAAATCTGTACGTAATCCTTGCTGGTTATTACCAATGTTGATCATAGCCTGCTCTCATTTTCCACCTGTTCGAGCTTGTGCAGCATCGAGGAGTTGTTTGCATTCCTCGAGTGTAAGTACGCCATTGAGGATGACAGCATATGAACGGCCGATGTCTAAGATGCTCGATGGTCGACTGATGTTCACGAAGGATTTTGGCGGGCCAAGGTCGGACCGAGCGGCTGACGCACATAAAAAACACCACAGGATGTCAACAGGACTAATACTCTCTTTATAGGATAGAATTAGAAGGTCAGCCGCATTGCCGCGTCATGGCCGCCGTCTGATACCGCCTGCAGCGCGCTGCAGTACTCCCCCCCCTTCGCGTTGACATTCGCCCTCTTCTCTAATAGCAGTCGCATCACCATCTCGTGACCGCTGTTTGATGCTGCCTGCAGCGCGCTGCCGTACTTCCCCCCCTTGACATTGACATCCGCCCCCTTGTCTAGCAGCAGCCGCACCACCACCTCGTGGCCCCAGTATGATGCTGTCTGCAGCGCGCTGCCGTACTCCCCCTCCTTCGCGTTGACA
>JAABVA010000252.1_pt1 | contig 70338 bp, 54 predicted proteins | sample 5560331 | NCBI WGS metagenome assembly JAABVA01 (sample SAMN12812661, study PRJNA571458) | rock metagenome | isolation source: Antarctica rocks | place: Antarctica: Victoria Land, Mt New Zealand sud | collected 2016-01-07
CACCACGACCTCGCCGGCCGGGAAACCCTGCGACACTTCACCGCCGGCGCCCACCTGCACCAGAGCTTCGATGCCGCGCACCGCCTCCTCACCCAACTACTCACCCCCACCAACCCCACCAGCGCCGTCAGCCCCGCCGACACACCACACCCCGCGCACCAAAACCTGCCGGGCCGAAACGGCGGGTCGCCCACCGTGTCCCGACACCACCGATACCGCCTCGACGGGACACTGACCGCAATCGCCGACCAACTCACCGGCGCCACCCGCCACTACGACCTCGACAACACCGGACGGGTCACCGCCGTCCGGGCCGCCGGATGGAACGAAAACTACGCCTACAACACCTCCGGAAACCTCACCACCGCAACCCCCACCACCAACACCAACACCACCACCAACACCACCGCCAACTCACCCGGCCGACCCGGCGCAGCGCCGACACCGACACCGCCCGATAGGGGCGGCCGGGAATACTCCGGAACGTTGATCACCCGAACCGGCGGCACCACCTACCGATACGACAAACAAGGCCGCACCACCACCACCACCACCACAAAGCAGCTCTCCCACAAACCGCGGATCTGGCACTACCGCTACAACACCCACAACCAGATGATCGCCGCCACCACCACCGACCAACACTGGACCTACACCTACGACCCGTTCGGCCGCCGCACCAGCAAACAACAATTCGGCGCCGACGGCACCATCACCGAGCAAACCCAGTTCACCTGGGACGGCGACCAACTCATCGAACAAACCCAAACCACCACCAACGACGTCAACAACACCGGCGGCGGCGGAGCCGAGGTGACCACCTGGGAATACCTCCCCCACACCTGGCAACCCATCACCCAAACCGTCACCACCACCACCACCACCGACCAACACTTCCACGCCATCATCACCGACCTCACCGGCACCCCCACCGAACTGACCACCCCCGACGGCCGCCGAGTAACGTGGACCAATGCCCCAACCACCCTCTGGGGCGCCCCACACCAAACCGGCAACACACCAACCAAAAACCGCGCCAACTGCCCCCTGCGATTCCCCGGCCAATACGCCGACCACGAAACCGGCCTCCACTACAACCGCCACCGCTACTACAACCCCACCACCGCCCGCTACACCACCCCCGACCCCCTCGGCCTCACACCAGCACCCGACCCCCACAACTACACCCCCAACCCAACCCGATGGACCGACCCACTCGGACTCACCCCCTGTCGTGCTTATCGCGGGGCTCAATCCGGACAAAGCCCGTCCATGGCGGCTCAGCCAAAGGAATTCAGAGTCACTGCAGGCGGAGAAGTAAAAGATACGCATGGTGTATCCGTATTCGACAACCCGCACAGTGTCGTTGACCGAGGTTACGTGCCACACGAGATAGATTTGAATAGTGTTCCGTCTGAACTGCAGATAATACAGCGCGGAAGGGATCCATTGCACTATGAGGTCGTCCCGAGATCTGGAGGTCGGCTCTTGCCTGAAGAATTTCAGCGAGCCCTTGCTAAAATTAAATTTCAACATTGAACATCAGGAGGAATGATGATGGACGCTGGACGGTTTTCGATACAGTTTCCGCGGGAGTTCGATGATGCGATCTGGGAACCAAAAGGTTGCTACCCGCTGGATATCACCATTGGTCATCATTCCTTGACTGTAACCTTCTATGATCCCGCCCGGCTGGCGCAGGAGGTTTCGGACTCGCTTCAACGCGACGGCTTCTTCTTCGACGAGCCCTACTTGGTAGTAGTCGAACGTGTGACTCGACAGAACATGGTTGATGCATTGACGGCAATCATGGCGAGTCCGAATCCTTTTGAACTATCGGGCGAATGAACTTGATTCGTAATATCTGGGTAAGTCGATCATGGACTATCGGCTCGACCGACTGCGGATAAGTGGTACCTCCAGTCTGTCAATCAGATCAACCGATGGAGCATGATAGAGAATTTCACCTTGAACAACGCGCCCGGCAGTGTCAGTCAATTCGACGTCGATGCGATAGGCTGAGTTCGAAAGGCAGGCATAGTACCCAGGCGACACAATTACCTTGAGCTGACCGCGAGCCTTTACCTCGAGCTGACCGCGAGCCGTAGGTGTGAGCGTGTGAGGTACTGGATGCCTTGAGCCGAGACACCTTGTGGCGTCGTTCAGAAAATTTCGCGAGCCGCACCGACACGAAGGCCCTCCGATCAGCTGTCCTGCCTGACCGAAGGGCCTTCGCCTGCAGTGGTAGCCCCGAAGGGATTCGAACCCTCGCTACCGCCGTGAGAGGGCGGCGTCCTAGGCCGCTAGACGACGGGGCCCTAGGTGGCATCCCGAGTGATCGAGAGCCGTTCAAGATACTACCCGACGATCCCCACAAGCGAGAGCCGGACACAATCGACGCACACGACCGTTTCCGGATGTGTGGTGATCGCTGGGGTACTAGGACTCGAACCTAGAATGAGGGAATCAGAATCCCTAGTGTTGCCAATTACACCATACCCCAAAGCTGCTGTAGTGCAGGCATTCTCGACCGGTAACCGCCGGACTGAGGTGCCGAGGAATCATCCTACAGGCCGACGGCGCCCGGACCAATTCGGGCAAGCCGCCCCTCCGCCGGTCCTTCGCCCGCGACCAGACGCGCGACGAGGTCGGCCTCCAATCGGCCAAGGCCGGGCAGTTCGGCCAACCGGGTGGCCGCACCCGGGAGCGCTCCCAGCTGCTCTACTGCCGCATCGGGGCGCGTGAGTCCGGCTCTATTCACCCATACTGCGGCCATGCCGGCGCTGAGCGCACCGATCGCGTCGGTGACCCACCGATCCCCCACGTAGACCACGCGTTCAGGCGCCAGATCGAGCAGGGCTGCTCCGGCGCGGAAGATCCGTGGATCGGGTTTCGAGAACCCGATGTCACCGGAGAACACCGCAGCACCGGCGAGTCCTTCCAGCCCCGCGACGGCGAGCTTGCGGCGCTGATACTCGCCGTCACTGTTCGAAACGACGCCGACGGGGACGCCGGCGGCCGATAGTCGATCCAGGCAAGCCCGCACGTCTTCGTACTGCCGGTAGTGGCGAAAGATCGATTCGTTCCGTAGTAGTTCCAGCGCCTCGGGGTCGAGGCCGGCCCGGGCGGCCGGGTCCATCTCGGCCAGCAGCGCGGCCATCCGCGCGACGCGCATCCCATCGAAATCGACGGCGCCGGCCAGGAAACGCCCGTATTCCCTCTCGCTGACCAGCTCCCACGATTGCAGCACCCGGGCTCGGGCCTCTTGAGCGTCATGACCGGCCCTGTTCCCGAACACCCGAGCCACATCGAACAGGGCGCTTCTGGCGGCGCCGGAGAAGTCGACCAGCGTGTCGTCGATATCGAACAGGACCCCGAAACTGGCAGACGGTTCGGGCGCTCCGATCAACGCCCGGCGAGCTGGAGAGCAGCCCGCAGGCGCAGCAGAGTGCGGTCCCTACCGAGCAGTTCCAGGGATTCGTACAGCGGCGGCGAGATCGTGCGTCCGGTGGCGCCCACCCGTATCGGCGCGAACGCGAGCTTCGGCTTCAGGCCGAGACCCTCGATGAGGGCGCCTCGCAGGGCCGGTTCGATCTCTGCTGCCGTGAAAGTCGTCAGCGGCTCCAGCGCGGCGATCGCACCCTCCAACGCAGGAGCGGAGTCGGCCCGCAGAACCTTCACGGCCGCGGTCGGATCGATGTCGAAGGCCGCCTCGTCGACCAGCAGGAAATCGATCATCGCGGCAGCATCTCCGAGCAGGATGCACCGCTCCTGCACCAGCGGGGCCGCGCGCTCGACCAACGACTGAGCGACGGCCGTCAGCACGGCCATCCGACCGGAGCTGACGAGGTAGGCGGCCAGCCGCCCAGCGAAGTCCGCGGGGCTCAGCATCCTCAGATGGGTCGAGTTGATGGCCTCGGCCTTCTTCCGGTCGAAGCGCGCCGGATTGCCGGAGATGCGCTTCCCGTCGAAGGCCGCGACGAGTTCGGCCGGGGTGAAGATGTCCCGATCCTCGGCGAGCGACCAGCCCAGCAGCGCCAGATAGTTGATCATGCCTTCGGGAATGAACCCGTCGTCGCGGTACCGGAACAGATTCGATTGCGGGTCCCGTTTGGAAAGCTTGCGGTTGCCTTCCCCCGTGACGAACGGGAGGTGACCGAATTCCGGAGTGTATTGGGCGATTCCGACGTCCGTCAGCGCTTCGTAGAGCGCTATCTGCCGCGGCGTCGAGGGCAGCAGATCCTCACCGCGCAACACATGGGTGATGCCCATCAGGGCATCGTCCACCGGATTGACCAGGGTGTACAACGCATCACCGGTTCCGCGTACCAGCACCGGATCCGGAACCGAGCCGGCCGGAAAGGTGATGGGACCGCGAACCAGATCGGTGAATCCGATGTCGCGATCGGGCATGCGCAGCCTCAGCACCGGAGCCCGGCCCGCTTCGACGGCCGCCGCGATCAGCGTCTCGTCAGCGATGCGGTCGTAGTTGTCATACCCGAGCTTCGGGTCCCGGCCGGCGGCACGATGGCGAGCCTCTGCGTCCTCTCCGGTCGAGTGGGACTCGTACAGATGACCTGCTTCGAGCAAGCGGCGAGTCGCGTCGACGTAGATTTCCCGGCGCTGGCTCTGCCGGTACGGCGCGTGCGGTCCGCCGACCAGCGGACCCTCGTCCCAGTCGATGCCCAGCCAGTTCATCGCCTCGATGAGCGCCTGATAGGACTCCTCGGAATCTCGGGCGGCGTCGGTGTCCTCGATGCGGAAGACCAGGGTTCCGCCGTGATGGCGCGCGAACGCCCAGTTGAACAGGGCCGTTCGGGCCAGGCCGACGTGCGGCGTTCCCGTCGGCGACGGGCAGAAACGGGCTCGGACAGGGCGCGTGGGAGTGCTCAGCAGATCAGTCATGACCTTCCCAGCCTAAGGGGTCGGGTCGCGGGGATCGCTCGTCGAGTCGAGACCCACCAGCTCCAGACGGCGGGCCGTGGACGACGGTCGAGCGCCGGAGCGTCAGCGGGACTGAATGGGATTGCTGAGCGTGCCGATTCCTTCGACCGTGATGGAGACCGTCTGACCGGCACGCATCGGGCCGACACCGGCAGGGGTGCCGGTCAGGATCACGTCGCCGGGCAGAAGTGTCATCACGGCCGAGATGAACTCGATCTGCTCAGCGACGCTGTGCACCATGTCGGAGGTCCGGCCGTCCTGCTTGACCTCGCCATCCAGCTCCGTCGCGACAGAAAGGTCGCTGGGATCCAGTTCGGTCTCGATCCAGGGACCGAGCGGGCAGAACGAGTCGAAGCTCTTGCCCCTGGTGAACTGCGCGTCGGCCCGCTGCAGATCCCGCGCGGTCACGTCGTTGGCGACGGTGTAGCCCAGGATCACCGATTTCGCGTTCTCGGCCGCAACATCACGGCACGGCCGGCCGATGACCACTGCCAGCTCACCCTCGAACTCGACCTGGCGCGACGAAGGCGGCAGCAGGATCGGCGCACCGGGACCGATCACCGAGGTGGACGGCTTCAGAAAGATCAACGGTTCGTCGGGGACCGCATTTCCTAGCTCGGCAGCGTGATCGGCGTAGTTGCGGGCCAGCGCGATCACCTTCGACGGCAGGATCGGCGCCAGCAGTCGGGTCTGACCCAGAGGCCATTCCCGCCCGGTGAATTCGGGCGTGCCGAAGGGGTGGTCGACGATCTCCTTGGCGACGAGTTGATCCTCGGAATCGGGCGGACCGTCGACGACGACGAACGCGACTCCGGCAGGGTGAGCGACACGGGCCAGGCGCATGGGGAATCCCTCCAGCTTTCAATGTTGACGGACCGTCGGGTGCCGAGAATCTCTCGAACTTGCGGCAGAACGATCGCGGTGCAGCGGTGTACCGGCTATCGCACGGATTCCTATTCCTGCGCGGCCCCGTGCACCTCTGGACGGAGTGCGTACACCAGCGAATCCACCAACGCCTCCCACGACGCTTCGACCACGTTGGTGTGCACGCCTACGGTCGTCCACTCGGGGGCGCCGGCCAACTTGCTCGACGATGAGGCCAGGAGCACCCTGGTGACGGAGTCGGTACCGGCATGGCCGGCCAGGATGCGGACCTTGTAATCGATCAATTCGACGCCCGCCAAGCCCGGCAGATGGTCGGAAAGGGCGCCGCGCAGAGCGGAATCCAGCGCGTTGACCGGCCCGTTGCCCTCAGCGGTGGCCAGGACCCGCCGCCCGGCGACGTGAACCTTGACGGTGGCTTCGGAGACGACGGTGTTCCCGGTGTTCTCCACGATCACCCGGTACGACTCCAACCGGAACGGAAGGGCCGGTCGTTGCCCATTGGCCGCCGCGATCTCGTTGCGGAGCAACAATTCGAACGATGCGTCGGCCGCCTCGTAACTCCAGCCGGCCGCCTCCCGCTGTTTGACCGTCGCGACGACCTTGGTCACCACGTCGGGTAGGCCGGCCAGGTCGATGCCGAATTCCTTCGCCTTGAGTTCCACCGATGCCCGACCGGCCATCTCGGTGATCAGGATGTGCATGTCGTTGCCGACCACCGACGGGTTCAAGTGGTTGTAGAGCTCGGGATCGACCTTGATGGCAGAGGCATGCAATCCGGCTTTGTGCGAGAACGCAGAAGAACCGACATAGGCCTGATGGGTGTCCGGCGAAATGTTCGCCAGTTCGGCGAGAGAATGCGAGACCCGGACCATTTCGGCGAGCCGGCCCTCGGGAAGCACCGCCAGTCCGAGCTTCGCCACCAGGTTGCCCACGACAGCGAACAGATCTGCGTTCCCGGCCCGCTCGCCGTACCCGTTGGCGGTGCACTGGACATGCGTTGCGCCCGCCTGCACGGCCGCGATGGTGTTGGCGACCGCACACCCGGTGTCGTCCTGGCAGTGAATTCCCAGCCGGAATCCGGTGCGTTCCTTGGCTTCCGCGACTACCTGGTGCAGGCCGAGCGGCATCATGCCGCCGTTGGTGTCGCACAGCACGATGACGTCGGCGCCGTCGTCGAATGCCGCCTCGGCGACCCGCAACCCGTAATCGTGATCGGCGGCATAGCCGTCGAAGAAGTGCTCGCAATCGAGGAAGACGCGGCGGCCCTCGCCGACCAGGAACCGCACCGTCTCGCCGACCATCGCGAGGTTCTCCTCCAGCGTGGTGCGGAGGGCCCGCTCCACGTGCCGTACGTCCGATTTCGCGACCAGTGTGATGATCGGCGCCTGCGAGTCCAACAGGGCGCGCACCTGCAGGTCGTCCTGGGCCCGGACGCCGGCCTTGCGGGTCGCTCCGAAGGCCACCAGCTGCGAAGAAGTCAGCGTCAGCTCCCCGGCGGCCGCCCTGGCGAAGAATTCGGTGTCCTTCGGCATGGCGCCGGGCCAGCCACCCTCGATGAAGCCGACGCCGAGTTCGTCGAGCAGCATCGCCACGGCGATCTTGTCGGCAACGGAGTAGCTGATTCCCTCGCGTTGCGCGCCGTCTCGCAACGTGGTGTCGAAGACATGGAATGCATCACCCAGCGGCGACCCGGCCAGCGGCGATGTGTCCGGAAGGAACTCCGGTAGTGACATCTGTGATCGCACCGATGCGGCGGTCGTCATCGAATCAGGTCAGCTCGAGGCGAGGGCGGCCAGCCGGTCGCCTACCGAAGTCGTCTTCCCGGCCGAGCCGGGCTGCCTGGTGGCGAGGTCGAATGCGACCGCCGCCTCCACCCGTCGAGCCGCATCGGGGAGTCCCAGATGGTCGAGCAGCAGGGCGACCGAAAGCACGGTGGCGGTCGGGTCGGCGGTGCCGCCGCCGGCGATGTCCGGCGCCGAACCGTGCACCGGCTCGAACATGCTCGGATTGGCGCCGGAGACGTCGAGGTTCGCGGAGGCGGCCAAACCGATACCGCCCGAGACCGCAGCGGCCAGATCCGTCAGGATGTCGCCGAAAAGATTGTCGGTGACGATCACGTCGAACCGGCCCGGATCGGTGACCAGATAGATCATCGCCGCATCGACGTGGCAGTAGGCGACCGATACATCAGGGAACTCCATCGAGATCTCTTCCACCACACGCGACCACAACTGGCCGGCATGCACCAGCACGTTGGTCTTGTGCACGAGAGTCAGATGCTTGCGCGGACGGCGCGCGGCGCGGCGGAAGGCGTCTCGAACCACCCGTTCGACCCCGAAATAGGTGTTGAGCGACACCTCGGTGGCGATCTCGTGCGGAGTGTCCTTGCGCAGGATCCCTCCGTTGCCGACATACGGGCCCTCGGTACCCTCTCGGAGCACCAGCAGGTCGATGGCCTGATCACCGGCCAGCGGGCCGGCCACGCCTGGATACAGGCGCGCCGGACGGAGATTGACGTGATGGTCCAGTTCGAACCGGAGCCGCAACAGCAAGCCTCGCTCCAGAATGCCCGACGGCACGGTCGGGTCGCCCACCGCGCCGAGCAGGATCGCGTCGTGCTCACGGATCTCTCGAAGCACCGAGTCCGGGAGCAGCTCTCCTGTCCGGTGCCACCTGGCGGCGCCGAGGTCGTACGTCGTCGTTTCGACCTGCGGTACGACACCGGTCAGCACCTTGAGTCCCTCAGCGACGACCTCGGGGCCGATGCCGTCGCCTGGGATGACCGCGAGCTTCATGTTCAACCATTTCTGTCGTCGTCCGCTTCGGCCCGAGAACGCAGCCGTAAAAACGGATGTGGGCAGGACGTGTCCGGCGGCGAACAGCCGGCGTACCTGACGAGCACTGTCACCGAAATCTTGCCGTGCGAATCCGAACGCCAAGGATATCGGCCTCCGCATTGCCCGCCGACTGCAGTGCTGCACCACGACAGCGACCGGCGGAGGAAGGTTACCCTGCGGCGCGCGATGTGCTCGCGAACGAGTACCCGCACCGATCGTCACGGCGAAAGCCACGGAGAGTTATGGCATCGGGCTTTACCACCTGGCCGTAGGGGTCAATGCGTGCGACCTGCCAGCCGGATGATCTGCTCGCGGGCGCCATCTGCCCCGAAAAGGTGCAGCACCAGCGCATCGGCCGTGCGCCGGCCTGGCGCAAGCTGGTAGGGAATACCGGTTCCGCCCTTGTCCTGCCACAGCGGCGCCACGGTGATGATCCGAGGTCGCGCCACGTCGAAATCGACACCCGGTGTGCTGTCGACGGTCCCGGCGTTGCGCACACCTGCCGATGTGGAGGAGATGCTCACCGAGTACGTCACCGGGAACGTGGCATCGGCGGGCTGGAACCCGATCGCGCGCGGATCCACCGGAATGAGCATCACGTTCGTGTCGAAGACGTTGGTGTTCACCTCCCCCGAATTGAAGTTGACCGGGTAGATGCTGACCAACGAACCAGACCCATGATCGTCGAACAGCATGGCGTACAACAGGTCCGAGTTTCCACCGACTGTCTGCACCTGCACCGTGAAGTCGGCGATGCGGTCACCGTTGGTATCGATGTCGACGGTCGGGAAAAGGTTCTTTCCCACGGTCGCCCAATTCGCGTGCGTGGACACACCGAACCACAGATAGCCCGGATCGATGTCGGTGACGGCTGTCCTGCCCGCGCCAACGGCCTGGATGTCGCCCGGCGCGCCGGCATGAATCGAACAAGTCGACCGGCCGGAGTCCCGCGACAGGTTCTGGGCGGCGACCCTCGGCTCCGGTGCGGCGGCCACCGCGGAACCGGCCGAGCACGCCGGTACCGGCGGACTCCGATATCCGAGTTCCAACACCGATGCCAATGAACTCTCACCCGTGCTCGCGGGCTCACCCGGAGCGGACAGGGAGAATCCGGTTCCCGACAATACGATCGCGGGCCGGCCCGCCACTGTTCCATCGGCGGCGCTGGTCGAAGAAATCGGGGTGGCCGCCCCGTACACCGGCACTCGCAGATCGGGTGCGTCCGGCGAGGTGAGCACGACCCGGCCGGACGCGGCGGAGACGTATTGGCGCGCCTCGTCCAGGCCGGTCAACGTATTCGCCTGCTGAACCGGCGTCGCCGGATCGAGGGTGTGCCTGAGCTGGGAAGGCCTGATCGTCATGGTGACGGTGGCCAACGCGCTGGAGCCGGCGGGCAGATGCATCGTCGTCGGGGTGACCTGATATTCGACACCCGGTTCGTCCACCAGCGACTGATAGGAGAGCCTGAGGTCGGCATCGGCGGCGGACGTGTTCTGGACGACGACCGCCGACGTCGCGACCACCGAGGACCGACGGACGTCCGCGGGTACCACGCCCAGTGAGGCCGAGACGGACCCAGGATCGGTCGAGCTGAAGGCCAGCACCGCGGTGGCCAGAGCCGCTCTGGCGTCGATTCGACCGGACCCGACCCGGTTGGGCCCCAGCGCCGGGCCGCTGTGACCGGCCGATGCGTAGAGGTCGTGCCCGGCTGTATCGATCACAGCCGCCTTGACCTGTTCCGGCGACCACGACGGCTGTCGCTGTCTGACCAGCGCCGCGATTCCGGCTACCTCTGCGGCCGCCATCGACGTTCCGGAGCGCACGGAACTTCCGGTACCCGACCCCATTCGGGCGGAAGCGATGGTGTCGCCGGGGGCGGACACGTCGGGCTTCACCAACCCTGGTGCGCTGTGCGGGCCACGCGCCGACCAACTGCCGATCAGATCCGCGATCGAGTCGTCGATCTCCGGCTTCTTCCCGAGCATCGAGGCGGAGAGGACGACCTCCATCCCGGAGTCGAGTTCGGGCCGCAGTGTCGCCGTCGCCGCCGGGGTCAGCTGGAGGACCGGCAGAGCGGAATCGCCGGTGATCGTGCCGCGGAACACCGGACTGCTGCTGGTCAGCACGGCACCGACGGCCCCGGCCGACCGGACGTTGGCCGACCGGGGCGCGGACCCGCACTGCCTGGTCGCGTCGTCGTCGTCCCATTCCAGCCACGCCACCTTGCCGGCCACCCGCGCCGCATCCTGGGGCGACAAGGGCGAGCAGCCGTCGGCGTTTGCGGAGGACAACGAAACCAGCTTCCCCCGCACATCGGAGGAAGCCGCCCAGTCATAGGCAAGGGAGGCCTGACCAGCCACGGTGAACGCCGGACGCCCCGGCGGCTCGGCCCGAAGTCCGTCCAGTTGCCGGTAGGCGTCCACCGACGAGGCAACGGCCAGCGCACGCGTCGAGCCGGCCAGCGAACTGGCAGCGTCGACCTGATCACCGCCGTTGCCGACCGCCACCACCGGAAGGACGCCGTACCGGGCAATGGTGTCCAGCACCACAGTCTCCGGATCGATCGCCGCACTGGAACTGCTTGTCAGGGCAAGGTCCACCACGTCGAGGCGATCGGAGAAGTCGCCGTCGCCGTTGGGGTCCAGCGCCCAGTCCAACGCCGGGATCACTGCATCGGTCGCGCCCGTGCAGCCGAATACTTTCAGGGCGTACAACGACGCCTCGGGGGCCATTCCCGGAGCGACCTGCAAGTCGTAGAGCGCGGCCGCGGAGAGCTTGGAATAGTCGCCGGTCATGGTCCGCCCGGCACCGTCGACGCCGGAGCCGGCGATGGTGCCGGCAACGTGCGTGCCGTGGCCGTTGCAATCAAGAGGATTGGCGTCGGGATGAGGGACCGGCTGATAGGCGGGGTTCCTGAGCCCGCTGACAGGATCGGCGGCCGCAGCGTCGTAGCGGTCACCGACGAAGTCGTGGCCACCCACCACCTTGGCGGTGGGAACCCACGCCTGGGCGCTGCGCAGCCGAGCTGCGGCGTAGGCGCCGGGTGTGCCGACGCCGCCGAAGTCGGCGTGGGTGTCATCGATGCCGGTATCGATGACGCCGATCCGAACGCCGCGGCCGGTGGCGCCCAGATCGTGCCAACTCTGCACGACGCCGGTCAGCGCTGCGGCGCCGGCGTTGGCCGGGATCTTCCGGATGATCGCCGAGACGCTCACCACATCCGGCCGATCCGCCAAGGCTCGCAGCGCCGTGCTGTCGGCGACCAGTCCGACGCCCGGCACCGCGTTGCCCACCTCGAAAATGGTTCTCGCCGCCGGATCCAACGCCCGGGCCGCAGCCGAGATCTCCGTGGAGAGCGCTGCGATGCCGCTCCGGTGCACGATCACCGCCCGCCGGATCGCAGCCGGCGGAAGGTTCCGGGCCAGCCCGGCGTCCGCGACGGCAGCGGCGCCCGCCGTTTTGAACTGGACGAAGACCGTAGAAGGTCCCGACGCTCGAGCCAGGACCGGCTGCAGGACAGCGGTGTTGTCCACCAGTTTGCTGTAACCGGGCTTTGTCGGACCCGGAGCAGCGACCACGTTCACCGCCGGCAGCGACGCCGTCGCGTCGGCCATCGCGTAACGCTGCCAACTTCCCGGCGCCAGTACGGCGAGCACCAGCACCCCGAGCGATATCAGCGATATCCGCGAGGACGCGGTCCGGCTCCGATGGCGGCCATTCCTGTCCGGTTTCCCAGTTTGGTCGATCGGCCGCAGGAAGACGGCAGAATTGTGCACCGCATGCCCCTTCCTCGCAGCAGTGGAACCGAATCCCGGGGTACGGGTCGAATTCCGGACCAGAACGGCCGGGGCCGAACCGGCGGTGGGAGAACCGCCTGGTGCGTTACCACCAAGGTATGGCGCGGGATCAGCTGGCCGCAATCGCCCGTACGGCGCTCGCCTCGACCGCTGCGCCGATCGCGTCCAGCAACGCCGACTTGGGCAGACCATCCAGCCGGAGCACCATGATCGACGCGTGGCCCGATATTTCCTGGGAGATCTGGGCGGCCAGGATGTTCACGTCCGCTTCGCCCAGCAGGCGGCCGACCGTGCCCATCACCCCAGGACGATCCGCGTAGGCGACCAGCAGCAGATTTCCCTCGGCGCGCAGGTCGAAATGGCGGTCATTGATCTCGATCAGCTTCGGAACCTGGGTTTCACCCGACAGCGTGCCTGACACCGAGCGGCTCGACCCGTCCGACATTGCGGCGCGCAGCGTGACTGCCGAGCGGTAGTCACCCGTCTCGGACGTCGAGGTGCCGGACAGAGCCAACCCGTGCTCCGCCGCCAGCGACGGCGCGTTGACGAACGTCACCGCCTCGGTGATCACCGGTCCGAAGATGCCGCGAACCGCGGCCAACTGCAGAATCGTGGTGTCGGCCCCGGCGAGATCGCCGCGTACCTCCACGACCAGTTCGACCGGCACGGAGCCGCCGACCGCGGTCAGGATGGTGCCGAGGCGCGATGCCAGCGGAATCCACGGACGCACCTCGTCGGCCACCGGGCCGGCCGCCTGCACGTTGACCGCGTCGGGTACGAAGTCCCCGCGCAGAGCGAGTTTCACCGACTTCGCGACGGCGGTACCGGCCTTGTCCTGCGCCTCTTCGGTAGAAGCCCCCAGGTGGGGCGTCAACACGATGTTCGGCGCCGTCAGCAGTGGATTGTCCTTGGCCGCAGGCTCCTTGACGTAGACGTCGATTCCGGCGCCTGCCACCCTGCCCTCCGTGAGGGCATCCGCAAGCGCCTGCTCGTCGATCAGACCGCCCCGGGCGGCATTCACGATCAGCACGTTGGGCTTGACGGTGGCCAGTTCGGCAGCGCCGATCAGACCGAGGGTTTCCGGCGTCCTGGGCAGGTGGATGGAGATGATGTCGGCCTGCCGGAGCAGCGTTGGCAGATCGACCAATTGGACGCCGAGGGCGGCTGCCCTGGCCGGCTGCAGATACGGGTCGTAGGCGATGACGTTGGTTCCGAAGGCGGCGATCCGGGCGGCGAACAGTTGACCGATCCGGCCGAGGCCGACGACGCCGACGGTCTTCTCCGCGATCTCGACACCCATGAACTTGCTGCGCTTCCACTCACCGGCCGCCATCGTGGCGTGGGCGGCCGGAATCTGGCGAGCGACCGACATCAGCAGCGCGATGGCGTGTTCAGCGGCGGTGATGATGTTCGACGCCGGTGCGTTGACCACCAGGACGCCCCTGGCGGTGGCCGCCGGCACGTCGACGTTGTCCAGCCCGATGCCGGCTCTGGCCACCACCTTCAGCTTCGGTGCCGCGGCGAGGGCCTCGGCGTCGATGTTGGTCGCCGATCGGATCATCACGGCGTCCGCCTCGGCGAGCGCAGGCAGCAGAGCCGCCCGATCAGCGCCGTCGACGTACCTGATGTCGAAGTCGGATCCCAACACGTCCATTGCGGACTGGGCCAGCTTCTCGGCAATCAGAACAACCGGTCGGGTGGGATTAGGCACGCTTGGTTCATCTCCAACTTGAATCCTCGGCCGAGCCGGAGTCGGCGGCCGAATTCGAGGTAGGTCGGAACACCCGACGACGCAGATCCGGGCGCCCACCTTCGCCGGCGCATCGGTGCAACCGGGCGGCTCATGGTATCGAGGTGCATCCAACTTTCCCGCAGGCGGTCAAATTCGGCTCCACACTGCGGGATCCACACTGCCGGGATCGGGACACTGCCGGGATCGGACACTGCCGGGATCGGACACTGCCGGACATCAAGCGCGGATAGGGGCCACTGCTGCCGATAGGCGACCCGATGCCGGGCTCTGTGGGGTATTTCACCGATTCAGCTCCCCGCGGCTCGAAGCGGCCCTACAGTGATTCGGAATTCAACTTCGCTCGGAAGGACCAGGTGTGACCACACCCCCGCCCTACGGTTCGACGCCGGGACAGCCGCAGGGCTATCCCGGACAGCCCGCGCCCGGTGATCCGCAGGGCAATCCGACCGGTCCGTCACAGCAGCCTGTCTACGGCCAGCAAGCCGGATATGGGCAGCAACCTCCGTACGGCCAATAGCCCGCGTACGGCCAGCCGGCATATGCGCAGGTTCCCGGATACCCTCCAACCGCTTACGGTGCACCCGGTTCAGGAGCACCGGCTCCGGCGGCGCGTCCCGGCATGGTGACAGCCGCTGCGGTTCTCGCCTTCGTCTGGGGGGCATTTGCGATCATCGGCGGGCTCCTCATCGTGGCGCCAACTCGATCGTCTCCTCGGCCAACTACTGCAATTCACTGTCCGACGCGAATGACACAGCCGGTTGCAGCGCGGTCACCGGTTACAGCTCGTTCTTCAAAGTCGTCACCGCAGCCTTGATCCTGGTGGCCATCCTGCTGATCTGGGGCGGCGTCGTCGCGCTGACCCGTAAGAACGGACAGATTCTGGTCATCGGTGCAGGCGTGTACCTGCTTCTTGATCTGATCTCGGTCATCGTTTCCGTGTCGGACAACAATTCTGCGTCCAGTCGACTGCTCGGTGTCGTGGCTCCGGTGTTGATCCTGGTGTTCATGCTCAACCCAGCCTCGAAGGCCTGGTTCAAGTCCAAGGGCGCCAAGACTTTTTAGAGAAGCACTGACAGCAAAGCCCCGGATCCGGCACGGATCCGGGGCTTTTGTTGTTCGTGCGGTGGATCAGCGGGCGGGAGTGCCCGAGTAGTCGTCCTCCGACTTGACCCAGCTCATCAGGCCGCGGAGCTTGCGACCGGTCTCCTCGATCGGGTGCGCCTCCTGCTCGGCGCGGAATTTCTTGAACTCCGGCGCCCCGGCGTCCTGATCGGCGATGAAACGGGCGGCGAAGGTGCCGTCCTGGATGTCGGCCAGCACACCCTGCATATTTTTGGCGACGTGCTCGTCGATCACGCGCGGACCGGACACGTAGTCGCCGTACTCGGCGGTGTCGGAAACGGACCAGCGCTGCTTGGCGATTCCACCCTCGTACATCAGGTCGACGATCAGCTTGAGCTCGTGCAGTACCTCGAAGTAGGCGATTTCCGGCTGATACCCGGCGTTCACGAGGGTCTCGAACCCGGTTTGGATGAGCCGGGAGGCCCCCCCGCACAGCACTGCCTGCTCGCCGAACAGATCGGTTTCGGTCTCCTCGGTGAAGGTCGTCTTGATCACGCCCGCGCGCGCGCCGCCGATCGCAGCGGCATAGGACAGCGCGAGCGCCTGAGCGCCGCCGGTGGCGTCCTGCTCGACCGCGATAAGGTCCGGCACGCCCTTACCGTTGACGAACTCGCGGCGGACCAGGTGTCCGGGACCCTTCGGAGCGATCAGGATCACGTCTACATCGGCGGGCGGCACGATATATCCGAAACGGATGTTGAAGCCGTGCCCGAAGGCCAACGCCTTGCCGGCGGACAGGTTCGGCTCGATGTCGGAGGCGTAGACGTGGCGCTGGATGTGGTCCGGCGTCAAGATCATGATCACGTCCGCCTCGGCCGCCGCCTCGGCGGGAGTGACGACGCGCAGGCCTTCGTCGGCGGCCTTGCTCCGCGACTTGGAGTCCGCCAGCAGGCCGACGCGAACGTCGACACCGGAGTCACGAAGGCTCAGCGCATGGGCGTGCCCCTGAGAGCCGTAGCCGATGACGGCTACTTTCCGGCCCTGGATGATCGACAGATCAGCGTCATCGTCGTAGAAGATCTCGGCTGCCATTGGTGATCGAGTTCCTTTCGGTGGGCTGTGTTGCCCTAAGTGGGTGATAGGTGATGTAGGTGATGGGCAATCGGCCGATTGGTCACAGACCTGGGTAGCCGGCGGTCCTCGAGTACCGGCGACGGCCGCTGCTCCTTCGCCCAGTTGACAAGACCCGGGGCGTACAGGCTTCAGTCGGCTCGGCTGCGCTCGGTGGTGATCGACTTCGCACCCCGGCCGAGCGCCACCATTCCGGACTGGACCATCTCTCGAACGCCGAACGGTTCGAGCATCCGGACCAGTGCTTCCAATTTGTCGGTGGTGCCGGCCGCCTCGATGGTCATCGAATCCGTCGTCACGTCCACGACGTGCGCGCGGAACATGTCGACGACGGTGACGACCTGTGCGCGGACCACGGAGTCGGCCTTGACCTTGATCAACAGCAGTTCCCGATGCACGGCTGCGGTCGGCGGCAATTCGACGATCTTGAGCACATTGATCAACTTGTTGAGCTGTTTGGTGACTTGCTCCAGCGGCAGATCGTCGACCGCGACGACGATGGTCATCCGCGACACGTCCGGATTTTCCGTCGGGCCGACGGCGAGGGAATGGATGTTGAACTGGCGGCGCGAGAACAGCGACGAAACCCGTGCCAGGACACCGGGTTTGTTCTCGACCAGGACAGAAAGTGTATGACGGCTCATCATCTCCGGCGCCTATTCTTCCTCGAAGAGGGGCCGGATGCCCAGTGCGGCCATGATGTGATCGTTCCCGGTGCCCGCAGCAACCATCGGCCAGACCTGGGCGTCGGCGCCGACGGTGAAGTCCACGACCACCGGGCGATCGTTGATCGCCATTGCCGCCTCGATGGTCCTGTCCACGTCCTCCTTGGACTCGCAGCGAAGGCCGACGCAGCCGTACGCCTCGGCCAGCAGCTTGAAGTCGGGAATGCGGTGCTTGTGCGTTCCGAGATCGGTCTGGGAGTAGCGCTCGCCGTAGAACAGGTTCTGCCACTGGCGCACCATGCCCAGGTTGCCATTGTTGATGATGGCCACCTTGATCGGAATGCCCTCGATGGCACAGGTGGCCAGTTCCTGATTGGTCATCTGAAAGCAGCCGTCGCCGTCGATGGCCCAGACCACCGAGTCCGGGGCGCCCATCTTGGCGCCCATGGCCGCCGGCACCGCATAACCCATGGTGCCCAGGCCACCCGAATTCAGCCAGGTGTAAGGCTTCTCGTACGAGATGAACTGCGCGGCCCACATCTGGTGCTGTCCAACTCCGGCCGCGAAAATGGTGTCCGGCCCGCAGATCTTGCCCAGCCGTTCGATCACATATTGCGGTGACAGACTTCCGTCGGAGGGCCAGTCGTAACCCAGCGGGAACGTTTCCCGGATCTCGTCCAACTCGGCCCACCAGGCCGTGAGGTCCGCGACGACACCGGCGCTCTGCTCCAGTACCACCGCCGAGATCAGTCCGGCGATCACCTCTTTCGCGTCGCCGACGATGGGAACGTCGACAGCACGGTTCTTTCCGATCTCCGCCGGGTCGATATCGGCGTGGATGACCGTGGCGCCCGGGGCGAAAGTGGACAGCTGGCCGGTCACCCGATCGTCGAAGCGTGCGCCGAGTGCGACGATCAGATCGGCGCGCTGCATGCCGGCGACGGCAGCGACGGTGCCGTGCATTCCGGGCATACCCAGATGTTGGATGTGGGAATCGGGAAATGCTCCCCGCGCCATCAAGGTGGTCACCACCGGAATACCGGTCAGTTCCGCGAGCACCTTCAACTGCTCGGTCGCGTGGGCCTTGAGCACTCCGCCGCCCACGTAGTAGACCGGGCGGCGAGCGGCGGCGATGAGCTTGGCCGCAGCGTTGATCTGCCCGGTGTGCGGCTTGGACGCCGGCCGATATCCGGGCAGGTGCACCTCGCTCGGCCACTTGAAGACCGTCTCGGCCTGCAGGATGTCCTTCGGGATGTCGACGAGTACCGGGCCCGGGCGGCCGGTGGAGGCGAGGTAGAACGCCTGCGCGATCACGGTCGGTATCTCAGCGGCGTCGGTCACCATGAAGTTGTGCTTGGTGATCGGCATGGTGATGCCGCAGATATCGGCTTCCTGGAATCCGTCGGTGCCGATCAGCGGCCGTCCGACCTGCCCGGTGATGGCCACCAACGGAACGGAGTCCATGTGGGCGTCGGCGATCGGCGTGACCAGATTCGTGGCGCCCGGCCCTGACGTGGCCATGCAGACACCGACGCGCCCGGACGCCTGGGCATAGCCGGTGGCAGCGTGACCGGCACCCTGTTCGTGCCGCACCAGGACGTGCCGAACCTTCTCCGAGTCGAGCAGCGGGTCGTACACCGGAAGCACTGCACCGCCCGGAATGCCGAAGACGATCTCGACCCCGGCCTCCTCGAGCGACCGGACCACCGACTTCGCGCCGGTCATGTATTCGACTGCCGGTACCTGCTGGCGATCCGCGGGGCCGGGGGCGACCGGGCGATCGGCAGGGCCGAAGGCGGCCGGCTGCGCGTGCGGAGCGGGCGGGGCGGCAGCAGAGAGTCGGCTCTGGGTGGCTGTTTGAGTCGTCGGTGTCTGGGTCGTCGGTGTCTGGGTCATGATGAGGACCTTCTGACGTTGATCGGAGTGTGGCGGGACTGCCGGATCTCGTTGGGGTGCACTGCATCGCTTTGCGCTGTATCGCTTCGCGCTGCTTTCGGTTCGCTCTGCACTGGGTCACGCTCTATTGCTCGGCTCGGCGCGTTCGCCGGCCTGGTCGCCCTGGTGTGGACAATAAAAAACCCCTCGTCACCGGAGGCGGTGACCAAGGGGTGACGCGTCGTGTTCGGGGTGCCGAACCGGCGACGCGCTAGCGGAGTACGAGAATCTGGGACACCCCGCGACCATACGGCCGCTACTGCGGCGTGTCAAACCCCGTCCCGGCCATTACAAGACGTTGGTGGTCGACCACCTCGTGATCCCTTCGCTTTCACTGCGCTTGCTGGTCGCTGCGCTGCGGGATGATGTATCCGATGCGTCTGCGCCGCAACACTTTCCGAGTAGATGGATGCGAATAGGCCCGTTCCAGGAACACCCGGAACCGGCGGGTACGGCCGCCCAGTTGCTGCTGGCGGTGCGGGGTCCAGCAACGGCACCAGCTGCGCGTTGTTACCAGCCTCACCCGGAGTCAGAATCACCGTCACCGGGCAGGCCCGCTGGTCAGTCAGCGTGTGAATCCTGGTCGACAGGCCACCCCGAGAACGACGCAAAGCGTAATCAGCGGGCTCGACCGGCAAATTCTTGCAATTTGATGGTCCCCCGTGTCCTCACCGGTCGTCGAGACGACCTCCGAGGTGTCGGTCTTGCGCGAGCCGGCCGCGTGCTGATGCGTAGGGAAGCGTGACTACCAGCAGAGGACCGAGATGAGCACCCTGATCCTGGTCCTCTCAGATCCCAACATCGCACTCGACGCGCAGGCATGATCGCTGACACGACATTCAGAACTGGCTGATCGAGCATTTCGCCGGCTTCCCGCCAGTGGTGAACCGTGTGGTGTTGAGTAGCGTGGCGGCGCACGTGCTTCGTTGAACAGTTTGCTCAACCTGAGGTAATACAGGGCCATATCTCAGGTTGGTGGTCTAAGCTAAGATATGCGCAGCAGTTGACGTCGGTTGCGAACCACGCGTCCCAACGAGAGGGCGGCCTGCATGTCCACCTGGAATGCCGCCGCACATCCGCGCGGCGGTCCTACGAACCCTGGCCGATTCGCCCGCGCTATCCGCAGTGCGCCAGCTGACCTGGAACTGGATGGGACCAGCGGATGGCCGGCCCACCGCTATCAGACTGTGCCCTGGCAGATGTCCGGTCGTGGTCCTCGCGACGACCGAATGCTTCGCGACATTGGAGTTTCCCTGCCGCCGGAGATCGCCACGCTCGACCCGCGGACGTCCAAATCCACCGGTTTGGCTGTCGTTGACGCCACCTCGGCCGTGGCATCCCTTGATTCTGGCCTGGGTCGGCAGCTCGTAGGTCTTGGCTCCTTCCTGCTCCGCACCGAATCGGTATCGTCCTCACGGATCGAGCATGTAAACGCCTCGCGAAACGATTTCGCCAAGGCGCTTGCGGGCATCAAATCCAGTAGTGCGGCCAAGACGACATTTGCCGCGGTGACCGCCTTGGAGTCGATGATCCGTCGCGCCGGCGGAAGTGGCCGAATTGCTCTAACCGACATGCTCGAGGCGCACCGCCTCCTGATGAAGGACGACTGGAACGAAAAGCTCTACGCGGGCAGGGTGCGCGACGTCCAGAACTGGATCGGGGGAAGCGACTACAGCCCGCGCGGCGCCATCCACGTCCCACCCCCGACGCCACTGGTCGACCCGCTGATGGACGACCTCATCCGCTACGTCAATCGCGAGGACATTCCAGCGATCGTCCAAGCGGCTATTGCGCATGCGCAATTCGAATCCATCCACCCGTTCACCGACGGCAACGGCCGCATCGGACGAGCCTTGATCAGCGCGACACTCCGCCGCCGACAGCTGGCGAAGAGAACCGTGGTCCCGATAGCGTCCGCCATGCTTGCTGACACCAGCCGCTACTTCAGCATGGTGAACGATTACCGCAACGGTGCTGCTGATGAATTCGTGCACTACCTTGCGGAGGCAACATCAAGCGCGGCGGAAGCGGCCGAATCCTCGGCCGAAGTACTCGCAGAACTGCCCGATGCCTGGCGAGACCAGGCCAAACCAAGAGGAGGATCGACAGCTGAGGCCCTCATCGGCAAGCTCTTGGGGCACCCCGTGGTCAACGTCTCGGATGTCATGGCACTCACCGGATCTAGTTACAACGCCGCGAATGGGGCATGCGACCGGCTGACGGAGACCGAAGTTCTCACTCCCCTCACGCAGAGCGCGAGGGACCGCGCGTGGATGGCGGCCGATGTGCTCGATGAGATCGACGATATGAACCTCAGAGTCGGCAGATGTACTCCGCCGTAAGAGGTTGACAGGCCGCATCGGCCCGCCATCCTCCTTTCAGGTCGGGGCGCGATCGGCAGGGTTCTTGTCCAGTCGCGGGCCTCGCCCGGCAGGGTGCGGCAGGTGTCCGGGGCCGTCAGTTCCGCGCAAGCGACTTCGCCGATCAGCTCGGTCTCACCCAGTGGATACCTTTGTACGGGTTTCCCCCCGGGATGTTCCGGGGCTCGCGGGTGGGACCATCTAGGAGTGAGCCGATCCGACCGTGCCGTCTTCCGCCTCCCCGCTGTCTCCCTGGTGATTCCATTCCTGCTCTTCATCTGTGTCACGCCGTTGGCGACGGCGGGTGCGAGGTTCTGGCTCGCCCTCTACGTACTGCCTCTGCTCGGGCTGATCTACATCCTGTGCGCCCGGACGGTCGCCGACGCATCGCTGATCCGAACGACGGGATTGACGGGAGGGCACCGGATCCTCTGGGCCGACCTGGACCGATTCGAGTTCCAGGGAGCGCGGTGGGCGGTCGCGGTCACGACCGAGGAGCGCCGGATCCGGCTGCCCATGGTGCGTCCACGCGATCTGCCACAGCTCGCTGCCGTCTCCGGTGGCAGGCTGTTCCTCCGCGCGAAGGCTTCGGCATCCACGCAGCCCACCGGGGAGCAGCCGGTTGGTGTTCCCGTGCCGGACTCGCGTGAACCCGCTGATGGGGGCGCCGGCGATCACCTGAATCCAGAGTCGCCGACGAAGACATGATCCACGAATTTGCCGAAGGCGGCGCGCCCCACGGAGTTGACGCTCTGGCTGCCGGCACTTTCCTACCGGGCCTTGCTGCACTGCCCGGCGACGACCCCCATGCCCGGCGCCGGCTGCCGGCCCGGGTGGTCACCTACTGGCGCCTGCGCAGTGGACTGGCCGGAATTGTCGTGGTCGGTCTGGCCGTGCTGGGCGCCGTTCGGCTCGACTGGTTCACCCCGACAGCCCGATGGATCATCGTGGGGACCGCAGCGCTGTGGTTTTTCGGTATCGGTGGAATCGTCGGACCGCCGCTACGACGCAGACTCTTCTGGTATTCCATGTCCCCCACCGAGATCGATCTGCAGCACGGTTGGGTGGTACGAACCAGGACGGTGGTTCCGATGAGCCGGGTGCAGCACCTCAAGTCCGAACAGGGCCTGCTGGGAAGGCGGTTCGCCCTGGCGGATCTGCACATCCATACCGCAGCCGGAGCCGTCGTCGTCAAGGGACTCGACCAGTCGGAGGCGGACTTGATCCGTAGCCGGATCAGTGTGCTGGCCGGGCTCGCCGATGACACCTGACGCTGCTCCCGCCGCTCCCGGTCCGACGACGCAGAACCGACCGATCGACATCCGGCGCAAGCCATCCGTACCGCCGAGCGAGCCGGCGCAGCAGCCGAATACCGCTGCGGCGCAGATTCCGGAACGTCGCCTGCATCCTGCCTACCTCATCATCAGTTTCTCCCGGACGATTCGGATGCTGATCCCACTGATCGCGGTCGGCATCTGGCGCGCTCCGGGCTGGGCCATCTGGCTGCTCGCCGGCCTGATCGCGGTTTGGTCCGTTGCGCAGTGGTGGATGCGCAAATACTCCGTGCTGGAGGAGACCTTCCGGCTGCGGGCCGGCCTGTTGCGTCGTACCCAAGACACCATCGGCCTCGGCCGGATCACCTCCGTTGACGCGGAACGCGGTGTGGTGCAGCGTCTTTTCGGGGTCTGGGGCGTAAAGATCCGAACGCCCGGCAACGACTCCCGATCGTCGGTGCATCTGGCTTGCCTTTCGGCCCGCGCCGTGGCCGAGTTGCGAACGGCGCTCGGGGCGTCCATGGCCGCCCACACCCACTCCGCCAGCGACCAGCAGGCCCGGACCCACGCCGGTGCAACCGGGTCCACCGTCGCCCCGGCACCGGTGCTTGCCGTCCTGGACACCCGCACCCTGCTGGTGGCGGCCATCACCGGCACGTCGATTCCACTGATTCTGGCGGGTGCGGCCGCCACCTTCGGCCGCGCCCGCGATCTGCTTCCCGATCGGGTCTTCGATCACCTTGCGCAGCAGGTATTCGTTGGTGGCGCCACCACCGCGCTGCTGCTGATCGCTGCCGTGTCGATCGCAGTTCTGGCCGGAATCGCACTCACCTCCCTGCGCCTGGCCCGGTTCACGCTGGTCCGGGACGGTGACCGGTTGCGGGTCTCCCGGGGGCTGATCGCCCAGCGATCCGGAACCATCCCGGTCGACCGGGTGCAGGCAGTGCGGATGGTCGAGGGGTGTTGGCGACGAATGCTGGGCTACTGCGCGCTCGAGGTCGAGGTGGCGGGCCTGAGCAGCTCCAACGATACAGAGCGCACGCTGTTCCCGCTGGTCAGAGTCGAAGATGCCGCCGACCTGGTGAACAGGGCGCTACCCGAGCTGGCCTGGAGGCCGGCTCCGTTGACCCCGGTTCCGACGTCCGCTCGCCGCCGGTATTTCACCCTGCCGGTGCTGACGGCTGCCGTGCTGACCTTCTTCTGCGCCCTGCTTCCCGGATGGGCTGCCGCTCTTGCGCTGGCGCCGATCCCGATGGCGCTCTGTCTGGGATGGGCGCAATCTGCCGATGCGGCCTGGCTGCTCGATGACAGCACGATCACACTTCGGTGGCGCCGAGTACTGGCCAGGCACACGGTGATCGCCAGGCGCCATCGCGTGCAGATCACCCAGATCAGCGCCACTGGGTGGCAGCGACGGGCCGGGCTGGCCGGAGTCCGACTGTTGCTCTCCTCCAGGCGCAGAGCGCGGATCCGTCAGCTGCCCACCTCCGATGCGGTTCTGTTGTTGCATGCCGTGGGACGTGGTCCGGCCACACCGAGCCACGTACGGTGAAGGCAATGGACGCCAGCCACAGCCGCCCGGCCCCCACCCGCCGGCGCACCACCGGTCAGCGTCGTCGCGGTGCGGTCGCCGCGGCCTGCGCGCTGCTGGCCGGGGTCACCGGGTGCGGCAATTTTTCGGCCAATGCCTCGACGTTCACTGCGCAGCCAAGTCTGACAGCGCCCATGGTGACGCCGGTGATTCCCCAGCAATTGCCGGACAGTAACGCTCCTCGCGCCTCGACTTCGTCGCCAGGAAGCTCGAGCACCGGATCGACCAGGTCTTCGACGCCAGCCAAGCCGGATCCATGCGTTCCGACCGATCCGGCCGTGATCGCCGCCTGCCTCAGCGCGCCCTGGGGACTCGCGCCGTTGCCGGACGGCGTTTCGGCGCTGGTCGGTGAGCGCACCACCGGTCGCATCCTGAAGGTCGCGGCCGGAACAAGGCCCGTACTCGTCACCACGCTCGCCGGCATCGACGCCAAGGGCGACGGCGGTCTGCTCGGAATTGCGGTGTCACCGTCCTATTCCGAGGACGGATTGATCTACGCCTACGTCACCACTGCGACGGACAATCGGATTCTTCGTATCGCGGCCGGCGACAAGCCGAAGGCGATCCTGACCGGTATTCCGAAAGGCTCCCGGCACAACGGAGGCGCTCTTGCCTTCACCGGCCGTGGAGTTCTGTACGTCGGCACCGGTGATACCGGCGCCGCGCCGGAGATCGCCGGCACGTCGTTGGCGGGAAAATTGTTGCGCATCGACGAATTCGGCAAACCGGCGACAGGTAACCCGAAGCCGACGTCGCCCATCTTCTCCAGCGGATTCAGCCAGATCACCGGTTTCTGCCTGTTGCCGACGGGCGCCATGGCTGCGGTGGACCACCGCATCGCAGCAGACGTGCTGTTACCGGCGGCGGATACCAAGAACTACGCGACCCTCAATTCCGGCGATGCAGTCTGGACCTGGAAGGCGAGCGACGGCGGCGCGGCCGACTGCGCCTACGCCAGTGGGTTGTTGGTCAACTCCTCGCTGGCCAAGCAGCATCTGGCCGGCGTTGCAATGTCGGCCGCCGGGAGCTTCAGCGGCACGCCGCGGGTGCTGCTGGACAACAAGTACGGCCGACTGCTGACCGTGCAGGCCGGTGCCAAGAATTCGCTGTGGATGACGACCTCCAACAAGGACGGGCACGGCAAGCCGGTGCCCGCCGACGACCGGGTCATCGTGCTGCCCGATGCCGGCGGGGCCGGCGGGGACGGCCCGGACTGACCTGTCGGCAGACCAGGGCGACGACTGCGAACGTCAGCCTTGTACACCGAGTGTGGTGAGGACGAGCGCGCGAACCTTACCGGCATCGGCCTGACCCTTGGTCGCCTTCATTACCGCACCGACGACGGCCCCGACCGCCTGGATCTTGCCGGCGCGGATCCGGTCGGCGACATCTGGGGCGGCAGCGAGCGCGGCGTCCACCGCCGCCTGCAGCGCAGCGTCGTCGGAGACCACGGCGAGTCCTCGAGCGGCCACCACCTCGTCCGGTTCGCCCTCGCCGGCAAGCACGCCGTCGATGACCTGACGGGCGACCTTGGCGTTGAGCGATCCCTGCGTCATCAGCTCGATGACGCGAGCCAGCTGCACCGGCGTGATCCGCAGCTCGGAGAGCGGAACGTTCTGCATGTTGGCTTGCTGACCCAGGTACGCCGACCACCATTTCCGAGCCTCCGCCGGTGGTGCTCCGGCGGCCACCGTCGCCTCGACCAGATCGACCGCATCGGCGGCCAACAGGTCACGCATTTCCAGGTCCGTCAGGCTCCATGCCTGCTGCAGGCGAGCGCGCCGGACCCACGGCAGCTCGGGCAGAGTCGCACGGATGGACTCCACCCAGGCCGGGTCGGGCGCGATCGGCACCAGATCCGGCTCCGGGAAGTACCGGTAGTCCTCGGCGGTCTCCTTCGAACGGCCCGGCGCAGTGGTGCCGGTGGATTCGTCGAAGTGCCTGGTCTCCTGCTTGATCGTCTGGCCGGCGGAAAGGCGCGCCGCCTGGCGGCTCACCTCGTAGCGGGCGGCGCGTTCGACCGACCGCAGCGAGTTGACGTTCTTCGTCTCGGTGCGGGTTCCCATCACCGGGTTGCCGGCCGGAGTGAGCGACAGATTGACATCACAGCGCAGCGATCCCTGATCCATCCGGACGTCCGAGACCCCGAGGGACAGCAGCAGATCCCGCAACGCTCCGACGTAGGCCCTGGCAACTGCCGGTGCCTTCTCCTTGGTCCCGAAGATCGGCTTGGTGACGATCTCGACCAGGGGAACGCCGGCGCGGTTGTAGTCCAGCAAGGAGTATTCGGCCCCTCCGATCCGACCGTCACGACCGCCGACGTGCAACGACTTGCCGGTGTCCTCCTCCATGTGGGCGCGCTCGATCTCCACTCTGAAGGTTTCGCCCGATCCGTCTCCGAGGTCGACGTCGAGATAACCGTCGAAGGCGATCGGCTCGTCGTACTGCGAAATCTGATAATTCTTGGGCATGTCCGGATAGAAGTAGTTCTTCCGCGACATCCGGCACCAGGTCGCGATCTGGCAGTTCAGCGCCAGCCCGATCCGGATCGCGTATTCCACCGCTGCGCCGTTGATCGCCGGCATGGCGCCGGGCAGGGCCAGGCACACCGGGCAGACCTGGGTGTTGGGCTCGGCGCCGAAATTCGTCTGGCAACCGCAGAACATCTTCGTCACGGTGCCCAGTTCGACGTGCACCTCGAGCCCCATCACCGGATCGAATCGCTCGATGGCGTCGTCGTAGTCCATCAGGCCGGTCACGCTCGTACCTCCAACTCGGGGGCCCTGTCGGCCACGGTACTGCCAGTCGCCGCGACGTAGCCGGCCTCGAAAGCCGCTGCGACGCGGTACATCTGCTCTTCGCCGAGCGCCGGTCCCATGATCTGCAGACCTACCGGAAGGCCGGTATCAGAGGCCAGGCCACTCGGAACGCTCATCGCCGGAATACCCGCAAGTGAGCCGGGAATGGTGGCCAGGTCGTTCAAATACATGGCCATCGGGTCGTCGACTTTTTCCCCCAGCTTGAACGCCGTCACCGGCGACGCCGGAGAGATCAACACATCCGCTGCGCTGTAGGCGTTTTCGAAGTCCTGACGAATCAGCGTGCGCACCTTCTGCGCCGAACCGTAATAAGCGTCGTAATACCCGGCCGACAGCGCATAGGTGCCAAGAATGATGCGGCGCTTGACTTCCGCACCGAACCCCTGGCCGCGGGTGGCTGCCATCACGTCCTCCGCCGACACCAGGTCGCCACCGTCCGCGATGTCGCCGACGCGCAGCCCGTAACGCATGGCGTCGAAGCGGGCCAGATTGGACGAGCATTCACTCGGCAGAATCAGATAGTAGGCGGCCAGCGCGTATTCGAAATGGGGGCAGGAGACCTCGACGATCTCGGCGCCGGCATCGCCGAGGGCCTCGACCGCGGAGTGGAACGATTCCAGCACACCGGCCTGATAACCCGCTCCACCCAATTCCCTGACGACACCGATCCGCAGCCCCTTGACACCTTCGGTCCGTCCACGGTGAACGGCCTCGACGACCTTCGGGACCGGTCGGTCGATGGAGGTCGAGTCGCGGGGGTCGTGCCCACCGATCACCTCGTGCAACATCGCCGTGTCCAGAACGGTCCTGGCGCACGGACCCACCTGATCCAGCGAGGACGCGAGCGCGATCACGCCGTAGCGGGAGACTCCGCCGTACGTCGGCTTGGCGCCGACGGTGCCGGTGACCGATGCCGGTTGGCGGATGGAACCGCCGGTGTCGGTACCGATGGCCAGCGGCGCCTCGAAGGCCGCCAGCGCCGCCGCCGACCCGCCGCCGGAACCACCAGGGATCCGGGTGAGGTCCCATGGATTGCGGGTCGGTCCGTAGGCCGAGTTCTCGGTCGAGGAGCCCATCGCGAACTCGTCCAGGTTGGTCTTGCCGAGAACGACGATCCCGGCGTCGAGCAGCCGCTGGGTGACCGTGGCGTTGTAAGGGGGCATCCAGCCTTTCAGGATCTTCGAACCGGCCGTCGCCGGAGATCCCTTCTGTACCAGGATGTCCTTCAGCGCCAGTGGCACGCCGGCCAGCGGTGAAGCGGACGGAACACCGGCGGACCTGGCTTGGTCCACAGCCCGCGCCTGGTCCAGCGCTGATTCACCGGAGACGTGGAGGAAGGCGTGCACCGCGTCGTCGACGGCACTGATCCGGTCGAGGTGTGCCTGGGTCACCTCGACCGCGCTCACCTGTCCGTCGGCGATCTGCTGCGCAAGCGCGGAAGCCGTCATTCGGGTCAGGTCGGTGGTGCTGGGCCTCACTGTTCTTCTCCCAGAATTTGCGGAACGCGGAAGCGGCCGTCCTGGGCGGACGGAGCGCCGGCAAGTGCCTCCGCAGGCGACAGGCTGGGCACTGCCACATCCGGCCGGTAGACGTTGGTCAACGGAACGGCGTGGGTGGTGGGTTCGATCTCGGCCCCGGACGTCACGCCGGTGACCTTGGAGACCGAGTCCAGGATCACGGACAGCTGCCCGACATAGGTGTTCAGTTCTACCTCGGTCAACTCGAGCCGAGCCAGGTGCGCCAGGTGGTCGACGTCGTCGCGGGTCAGAGCCGGGGGCTCAGCAGAGTTGGACACCGTAGGGCTGGACACAATCCTCCAAAAGATCGGTGCGGCACAAGAGGCCGGAACGCGGGCCGGCGGTGGCGCGCGAGCGGTACCCGCCGATTCTAATTGCAAGCCGGGCGTTGCGAGGTGCGCGCGGCCCGGTCCACCGCCCGGCACCAGGTCCGCCGGGTTGGACGCCCGACCGCGGACGGTAACCATTGCGTGGCGCAGAGTCCGTGGTCGTGACATCATGAGCCGGAAACAGCGTTCTACCGGCCTCCCGGCGGACTTGCATCCGTCATGTGCTGGAAACCATGACGCCCCATAATGACTGCGAAGGCCCCGAGATGACTGCCAGAGACCGTCGAGAGCGGGCGAGCCAATTTCCGTTCCGGGCACTTCACGATTCGATCATCGGCCGGCAGCGACGTGAAGGCGGTTCCATGTCCTACGTGCTACGCGTGGTGCTCCCTGATCGGCCCGGAAGTCTGGGTGCGGTGGCCAGCGCCCTTGGCCGGGTCGGCGCGGACATCCTGGCGATGGACATCGTCGAAAGATCCTCCGAGAGCGCGGTGGACGACATCGTCGTCGAACTGCCGAGCGGGAAGCAGCCCGATGTTCTGATCACCGCAGCCGAGACGGTGCCCGGCGTCCGGGTCGAATCCGTCCGGCCCGATCCCGGAGTGGCCGACCGTCACCGGGAGTGGGAATTGGTGGAGGCGATCGCCAATGATCCGGCGAAGGCCATCGAGACCTTGGCTCGGATGCTTCCCAAGGTGTTGCGCGCGGGATGGGCAATCGTGGTGAGAGTCGGTGACGACAAGAAGATCCACCTGCTGGCAGGAGGCGGCGGCGTCCCGAACCTGACCGGCGTTTCGCCCGGCTGGGCTCCGGTCGAGAACGCCGGCGCGCTCGATCCCGAGGCCTACTGGGTGCCCGAGGATTGGAAGACCATCGGCACTGAAATGGCCGTCGCCCCGCTGGGTTCCGCGGAATCGGCCGTTCTCGTCGGTCGGCCGGGCGGGCCAGCGCTGCGCGATTCCGAAATCGCCCGGCTCGCCCATCTGGCCGGCCTGACGGCGGTGGTCGCCGCCCGGATGATTCCGTCACAGCGCAAAGTCGGCCCGACCTGAGTCCGGTCGAACACGCCGGGCCGCATCGCCGTGTCTGAACCAGTCGTTCCCGACCCGACGCCCGGCTGCGGCCTGATTCTGGGCGGAACGGCCGAGGCGAGGCAGTTGGCTGCCTTGGCGACCGCGACCGGTCTGCCCGTCATCTCGTCGCTGGCCGGCCGCGTCAGCCGGCCGGCGCTGCCGGTCGGGGCGGTACGCATCGGCGGCTTCGGTGGCGCCGGGGGTTTGGCCGAATTCCTGCGCACGCATCGCATTCGAGCCGTGGTGGATGCAACTCATCCGTTCGCCGCCACGATGTCGGCGAACGCGGCGACCGCGTGCACCGGCAACGGAATCCCTATCCTCCGGTTGGCCCGCCCCGGTTGGGCGGACCGCGCAGATGCGATGAATTGGCAGTGGGTCGACTCGACGCAGGAGGCTGCCGCGATCGTGGAGCGGCTGGGTCGGCGCGCCTTCCTGACGACCGGGCGACAGACTTTGTCCGAATTCAGGGCGTTGGACGCGCAGTTCGTGCTGGTCAGAGTCGTCGAACCGCCGGAAGCGCCGCTACCCGCCGGCTGGGAAGTGGTCCAGGATCGCGGGCCCTACTCGTTGGCAGGGGAACTGGAGTTGATGCGCTCGGCTGCCATCGAGGTGCTGGTGACGAAGAATTCGGGCGGCTCCTACACATCAGCCAAACTCGATGCCGCGAAAGAGCTGGGCGTCGCTGTCATCGTCGTCCGGCGTCCCCTCCCGAACGAGGTGGTGGCGGAAGTCGACTCCCCCGCAGCGGCGCTCCGGTGGTTCGCCGACCGGCTGACCGCAGCATCCCTGTGAGGAGCCCCGGTGGCGCGCGCTCGACACAGCACCGACAGCCGCCCTACTGCGCCACCGCAGGGTCATCGCCACCCGCACGCGATGTTTTACCGCCGAGTCCGGCCGATGGTCGACGGTGAGGCAGCGGGTATTCAACTTCATTCCCGCCGATCGTGACGACCACTCGGCCGATGCTGGCGCCAGCGGCCGCGAGGTAGTTGGCCAAGGTGGACAAGAGCAGATCGTCCCGTCGTTCAAGACTGCTGACGGCGGCTTGGTTGATTCCCATCCGCTGTGCCAGCTCCACTTGCGTCAGGTCGGCGGCTTGCCGAATCACAGCCAGGTTCATCCGGTACTCCCGGTCCATCTGATCCATACCTTCACGGATCTGCGTGACGGCCGCTGCCGTGTCGGGTTCGGCGAGCATCGATTGAGCCGATCATTGCCCCGACAAACTTCTCCTGCTCAGTCATCGTGGTCTCCTCGGCTATGCACCTATCTGCGGTCGTCAGGATTTCGCGGCCTGAGCGGCAGCGCTGCGATAGCGGCCGCGAGCGCGGTAGCTGCCCCGGACACCACGGCCGAGAGCCGACAGGCCCGAACGATGTCACTGCGGTCGGGGCGCGGCCCGTCGCCGAGTGTGCCGCGGTCGTCGATCCGACCGCCATACACGTTGACTCCGCCCAGAGTTCGACCCAGCGCGCCGGCGAACGCGCCTTCCACCGGGCCCGCATTCGGACTGGGGTGTCCGGGTCCGTCCCGCAGGGCCGCTCGCAGGGCATTGCTGGGCCGCCCGCCAACCGCCGGCGCGCAGATCGCGATCACCGCGACGCAGACCCGTGCCGGCACGAAGTTCACCACATCATCCAAACGTGCTGCCGCCCAACCGAACTGCACATAGTGCGGGCTGCGATGCCCGATCATTGCATCCAGCGTGTTCGCCGCCCGATATCCGAGCAGGCCGGGAATACCCGCAATCGCGCCCCACATCAGCGGAGAGACGCTCGCATCCGCCGTGTTCTCAGCGACCGATTCGATGGTTGCCCTGGTGATCTGGGCGGGATCCAGCTCGCTGGGATCTCGTCCTACCAGATGGGTGATCTGTTCCCGAGCGGCGTCCAGATCACCGGCGGTCAGCTGCGTGGCGACCATCAGCGCCTCCGACTGCAGCGAGCGGCCTCCGAGGACGACGAACGTGGCGACCGCGGTCAGCCCGGCCCGCACCGCGAAAGGCGCTGCGAAGACTGCTTTTTCGGCAATCAACCCGGCGGCCGTGACCGCGCCGACGAGCACTGCGGTGTGCATCGCTCCAGCCACCCGGCTGTCGCGATGATCCAGCCGCTCGAGCGCGGCGGCAAGCGAGCCGAACCCCGCCACCGGATGGAATCGATGCGGGTCGCCGAAGATCCGGTCCGCTCCGGCGCCGACCAGCAGCCCGACTGCGCGTGCCGCATGCCGGCTTCGAAGGGTCACCCGCTCAGCGTAACGTCGCCCTTTCCTGACGTTCCTCCTGCAACCTGTCCTCACAACCCGTCCTGGCAACCGGTGTTGGCGCCGGTTCTGGCAACCGGTGTTGGCGCCGGTTCTGGCAACTCCGACGAAAGCGAATGTGCCCGATGCTGATGCGCAGCACCCTGATCACCGGCGGAGTCCGTTCCGGAAAGTCCGCGAAGGCCGAATCTTTGTTGGCGGACCAGGTTTCGGTCACCTACCTCGCGCCGGGGCCGATTCCGGACCGCACTGCCGACCCGGACTGGGCGGAGCGGGTGGACGCCCACCAGCGCCGTCGGCCGGCCGACTGGGTCACGGTGGAAACCACCGACGCGGCGGCCGGCATCCGCAACGCGAGCGGCGCGGTGCTGCTGGACTGCCTCGGCACCTGGATCACGGCCGTGATCGACGAACTGGACGGCTGGGATCGCCCTGATGTGAAGTGGCGCACCGAGTTCGACGGGCGGGTGGGCGATCTCGTCGACGCCTGGGCTTCGGCGCCGGGGCCGCTGGTGGCGGTGACGAACGAGGTGGGAATGGGAGTGGTGCCCGAACACCGGTCCGGACGAGTGTTCCGCGACCTGCTGGGCACGGTGAATCAACGGGTCGCAGCTGCCAGCGACGACGTGCTCCTCGTCGTCGCGGGCCGGGTTCTGCGACTCTAACCAGCGGCCGCGGCCACCAGCAGCGCGGCCGCGGCCACCTCGATACCGGCACCCAGGACGTCGCCCGTGACGCCGCCGAATCGCCTGCAGCATCGCACTACCAAGCCACCGACCACGATCGCGGCCAACAGCACGGCGGCAGCCCCCTGCCACCACGGACGCTGCGACAGGGCCATCGTGGCGCAGGCGACACCGATCGCGAGCACAGCGCCGATCCACCCGGCACCCCTGGGCACCACTCCGGCCACCAGGGCGCCCAGCCCGCCGGAACGCGCAGCCGGGATGCCTGCCGCGCAGGTGATGAGCAGCGAGCATCGCGCCAGATCCAGGAGCACCACCCCGGTCAACACTCCCCACGGCCGGGCCACCACCGCCGCCAACGCACCGGTTTGCAACGCCACCGTCAGGACCAGGGTCGCCACCCCGGCCGGACCGACGTTGCCGCGCCGCATGATCTCCAATGCCCTCGCCTTGTCGTACGACGCGGTCAGTCCGTCGGCGGTATCGGCCAGCCCGTCCAGGTGCAGCGCCCGGCTACCCAGCGCAAAACAGCCGACCACCAGCACGGCGACCACCAGCGGCGGCAAGAACGCGAGCGTCGCGATCGAACCGACGAGGCCGGCCGCCACCGCGACCGGGAGCACGGCCACGGGCGCGGCGATCATGGCGATGCGAGCGGCCGGCCGATCGGCGACGGTGGGCGCGCCGACCGGAAAGGCCGTCAGGGTGCCGACGGCGAGCCGCAGTCCGTCGGCCAAGGCGCGGCGCCGCGGTGTCAAGGCTGCAGATCCGCCAGCAGAGCCATTTCGCCCAACAGAGCGGCGGCGGCCCGAACCAGAGGTACAGCGGCGACTGCCCCGGTGCCCTCGCCGAGGCGTAGACCGAGGTCGAGTAACGGTGTCAGGCCCAGGTCGGCCAGAGCGAGCGATTGGGCGGCCTCCGGCGACCGATGGCCGGCGGCGAACCAGGCCTTGGAGCCGGGCGACAGGCGTTCGGCCAACAGCGCCTCGGCGACCGCGATGAGGCCATCGAGCAGCACGGGCACTCCGGCCGCAGCGGCCGTCACCAGGAAGCCCACCGCGACGGCGAAGTCGGCGCTGCCCAGGGCCGTCAACAGATCGGCCGGCTCGGAACGACCGGCAGCTCTGGCCAGGGCGGCATCGATCACCTCCTGTTTCCGGCGCAGGCCGGCGTCGTCGACGCCGGTACCGCGGCCCGTCACCTTCCGGGCTGAAAGGCCCAGAACGGCTGCGATGAGGGCCGCGGCGGGGGTGGTGTTGCCGATGCCGAGATCGCCGACGATCAGCAAGTCGGCGCCCGCCGCGATCTCCTCCTCGGCGATGCTCGCCCCGGCCGCCAATGCACGGTCGATCTCGTTCGCGGTGCACGCATCCTCGTCGTTGATGGCGCCGCTGGACCGACGGATCTTGTGGGCGCTGACGGCCACCGGCAACCCGGCCAGATCATCGTCGACCGCGATGTCCAGCACCCGCAGGTGAACGTTGTTGATCTTGGCCAGTACCGAGATTCCGGCACCGCCCGCAAGGATGGTCCGCACCATGGCCGGCGTCACCTCCCGGGGGTAGGCCGACACTCCGTGCGCGGACACCCCGTGATCGCCGGCGAACACGACGGCCCGCACGTTGCCGGGCACGGTGGGCGGGCAGACACCCTGGCAGGCGGCGAGCCAGATGGCCACGTTCTCCAACTCACCCAGCGCACCAACGGGTTTGGCGAGAGCTTCCGCTCGGGCCGCAGCCTGTGAGCGAATCTCTGCCGAGGGCGCCGACGGCGCTGATGGCACAGGAACAGACATCGCAGAACCTCCAGGGGGATCGTGCGCCCCCGTTGGATGGAGCTTGGCCCGCTCGGGGTCTGGCTGAACCGCCTGTGCGACAACAAGTTGTTGCAGACGGCTGACAGTGGCGCGACCGCGCCGGATTTTCACCGGCTTCCCGAGAGGCTGGACGATCCAGAACGCTAGTGGTCCGGATCGTTCTGGGTCAATGCCGGGCTCGAGCCGGCGTCAGGTGCGGTTCGGAGAACGGGTGTGAACCATCTCCCCTGTTGCGGTCCGGAACACCGAATGCACTTCGCCGTTGGCTATCTCACGCCATGGCAGATTCTCGAAGTCGTCGCCGAGCAGATGCGCCAACAGAATCCGGAGCATGTCCCCGTGGGTGACGATCACGACGTTCCCAGTCGACTCGGCGACCCACGGGGTGGCCAACACGGCTCCCGCTCTGGCCAGCACATCACGCATCGACTCGCCACCGGCCGGCCTGACGTCCACGAACGGAAGCGCGTCGCCATATTCGTCCACGGCGCCGAGCGTCGCCTCCTCCCACTGCGCCGCAGCGCGCTCGGTGGACAGTCCCTCCAGGACACCGAACGACTGCTCGCGCAGCAGGGACGTCGAAATAGCCGTCAGCCCCAGTGTCCGGCCGATGATTTCCCCGGTTTGCTTCGCACGACGCAGGTCCGAGGTCAGAAGCCGGACGGATCCGTTGCCCACCAACGCTTTCGCGGCCCGTCCGGCTTGCACTCGACCCAGCTCGGTCAGTTCGGGATGGTCAGTCTGGCCCTGCACCAAGCCCGCTTCGTTCCAGGTCGACTGACCGTGGCGGACAAGATGCAGCGTCGGGGAGTTCTGCATCGGTCTCAGTCCGAAGCCAGCGGATCGAATGCCGCGACCGAGCCGATCACGGTCACCGCGGGCGCGGCCAACCCGGCCGCCCTCGTCACCTCAGCGATGTCCGCAAGTCCGGCCCGAACGGCTCGCTGCCCCGGATGACCGGCGTCGGCGATGGTGGCCGCAGGTGTTGCCGGATCCATTCCGGCGGCGATCAGGGCGTCCGAAATGGCCGCGAGATTCGCGACACCCATCAGCACGATCAGGGCGGTGCCGGTATGCGCCAATGCGGCCCAGTCCAGCGTGGAACGCGGATCTCCAGGCGGAACATGGCCGGTGACCACGGTGAAGCCCTGATTGAGACTGCGATGGGTGACCGGAATGCCGCCCAACGCCGGAGCTGCCAATGCTGACGAGACCCCCGGCACCAACTCGACTTCCACCCCGGCTACGGCGCAGGCCTGCCATTCCTCACCGCCGCGGCCGAACACGAAATTGTCGCCGCCCTTGAGCCGGACGACATACTTGCCGGCCCTGGCGTGCGCGATCAGGAGTCGGTTGATCTCCTCCTGCGGTGTGAAATCTCCGCGCGGAATCTTCGCCACATCGATGATTTCGGTGCCCGGTTTGACGTGCTGCAGAACAGCCAGCGGTGCCAGCCGGTCGACGATCACCATGTCGGCTTCCTGCACTGCCGCAAGGCCGGCCAGGGTCAGTAGCCCCGGATCTCCCGGTCCGCCGCCGACAAGTACGACCCGGCCGCCCGGTGACCTGCGGCGACCATCAGGTTCCGTGGCGCGCAGGCCCGTACCGGTCACCGAGATCCGCCCCATCTGCGCCGCTCGATCAGTGATCAGGGCATCCGCATCGGCATCGCCGGTCGCGGCGAAAACGAGCCAGGCTGCCGCCAGGTCTGTGTCGGTCACCGGCCGCTCGTGCAATCGGATCAGGTCGCGGAAGGCGAGATCGGCTACCGACGGCACCGCTACGACCGGCGGTTGGTCGAACACGACCACCTGGGCGCCGGCCGCTCGCAAGGCGGCGATCCGGCCGAGCGCCGCCACGCCGCTGCCGACCACCACGACGCGGCGGCCGGCCACCGGCAGGTCGACCCGCAGGCTGTCCGTCGGGCCGCTCATCTACTCACCTCGTGCACAGCCCGGAATTGTGCCGCACTGCGGAACTCCCGACTGCCATGTACTGGGAGCAACGTGGTCAAGGTCTCGAGCAGTCGGCGCGTGACCGCCGGTTCTCGCACGGCAATACGGATCCATCCGGGACCCAGACCCGGGAAGGTTTCTCCGCGGCGCACCGCGAACCCGGCGTTTCTCAATGCGACCCGCACCGACCCGACGCCCGCCATCGGACTCGTGTCGAGAAGGACGAACGGCGTGCTGGGTGCACCGCTCACCTCGAGCCCGAGATCTGCGAGCCCGTCCACCAACACCTTTCGATGCGCAACAAGAACTTCGGCGCCGGCGGCCGCCTCGGCCACAGCCGCCGGCTCCAGGCACGCCACGATCGCCGCCAGCGCTGGGGTCGAGACCGACCACGGCGGCTGTTGTACCCGCATCGCTTCCAGCACAACCTCGTCGCCGAGCGCGTAACCGACCCGCAGACCCGCGAGGCCCCAGGTCTTGGTCAACGACCGCAACACCACCAGACCGGGCAGGTGAGAGTCGGCCAACGACTCCGGTTCGCCGGGCACCGCATCCATGAAGGCCTCGTCGACCACCACGACGCGGCCTGGACGCAACAATCCTCGGATTGCGGCGCTGCTGTGCAGGACGCCGGTTGGATTCGTCGGATTGCCGATGACGACCAGATCGGCGTCCGCCGGAATCTGCGTGACATCGAGCGCGAAACCAGTTGCCGCCGGGAGGATCACCCGGCGCACCCGATGGCCTGCTGCTCGGAGCGCAGCCTCCGGCTCGGTGAACTGTGGATGCACGACTACCGGAAACTGCTTGTCCGCCAGAGCTCGGGCCAGCAGGGTGAACGCCTCGGCGGCACCCGAAGTCGGCAGTACTGCAGACGCAGAACGCTGATGACGAGCGGCGACCGCGGCGATGGCCGCGTCCGGTCGCGGGTACCGGGCAAGGCCGGTGAGCGTCTGGGTCAGTCGCGCCGTCAGCCAGGTCGGTGGAGCGGTCAGTCGGACGTTGACGGCTAGATCCACCATGCCGTCCCCGATTTCAGCATCTCCGTGATACTCCAGGTCGACCTCACCCGCCTCGGCGACCGGAACGGTACTTCCGACTGCGACAGCAGACCTCGCTGGCACCGCGGACCGAAACGCCTCGGGGGTGGTCGCAATCGGCTGCGCCGCGTGTACGGCATGGGCGAAGTTGGCCGCCAACAACGGATATCCCGCCCAGTGAGTGTGCAGATACGAAGCATGAACGGTCGGCAGACCGGTTTCGGCCGGATCCATCTGAAAGCCCACCGGCACTCCGTCCACCAGCCACGCCGGAAGCCCACCTCGTGCCGGATCGACGACGGTGCGGTGGAATTCGTGTCCGGTGACCCGAAATCCCGCGGGAGCCAGCACCGAATCCGTCGGCATGATCGCGGAGCGATAGGAGAGGGTGAGTTTCGAGGTCATGCTGGCGGTCGCCGGCAGCGCGGAGACCATGGGAGCACCGTCGACGGCGGCGCACAGGTACAGCAGCCCGGCGCACTCGGCGACTGTCGGAACACCGGCCTGGACGGCTGCCCGTAAAGCATTGCGCATCGCTTCATTGGCCGAGAGCCCGACCGCGTGCACCTCGGGAAAGCCCCCGCCCAGATAAATTCCGGCCGTTTCGTCCGGCAACGAGGTATCGACCACCGGGTCGAAGACCACCGGGTCGAGACCGGCGGCGCGCAGCAACTCATCGGTTTCGGTGTACCGGAAAGTGAAAGCCCGGCCGCCCGCGACCGCTACCACCGGCGACCGAGACCGCAGCGGTGGCAACAACCATTCCCGCACTTCCGCTGCCGGGTCCCAGGCGGTCCCTTCGAGATCGCGGGCGCTTCGCGCGATTCGCAGGAGCTGATCGAGGTCCACCCGGCCGGCGATCTGCCCGGCCAGGATGTCCAGCGCCGCCCGGGCATCGTCACGCTCCTGCGCCGGTATCAGTCCGAGATGTCTGGAGGGCGCCGCGATGCCGTCATTCCGATCGAGCACGCCCAGCACCGGAATCCCGGTGGCCTCGAGCGCATCGACGACCTCTCCGGAGTGCCGCGCCGAGCCCGCCTTGTTCAGGATGACGCCTGCGATGCGGACCGAGGTGTCGAAAGACGCCAACCCGTGCACCAGCGCCGCCACCGTCCTGGAGGCCGCGGAGATGTCGATCACGAGAACCACTGGCGCCGCAACGATACCAGCCACGTGCGCGGTCGAGGCGAACCCTTCGCGCCCGATGGCTCCGTCGTAGAGTCCCATCACTCCCTCGATGATCGCCAGGTCCGCCGGCACCGGCGTCGCGGCGCCGTGCAGGAGTAGCGGCACCAGTCGATGTTCGCCGACCAGATGCGGATCGAGGTTGCGGCCCGGTCTGCCGGTCGCGAGCGCGTGATAGCCCGGATCGATGTAGTCCGGCCCGATCTTGTGTCCGGAGACGACATGCCCGGCTCTGCGCAGCGCAGCCATCAACCCGGTGGCGACCGTGGTCTTGCCGTGCCCAGAGGCCGGTGCTGCGATGACCAGCCGCGGCAGCGGAGTCACCATTCGATCCCCCGCTGGCCCTTCTGACCGACATCCATGGGGTGCTTGATCTTGGTCATCTCGGTCACCAGATCGGCAACCTCGATGAGTTTCGGATCGACGCGACGGCCGGTGATGACCACATGTTGATGCCCGGTTCGGCTGATCAGAGTATCCACCACGTCATCGATGTCGACCCAGCCCCAATTGATCGGATAGGTGAACTCGTCGAGGACGTAGAGGCCGTGCGTCTGTTTCGTCAGCCGACGCTTGATCTCCGCCCAGCCTTCGGCGGCCTCGGCAGCGTGGTCCGCCTCGGTGCCGGTGCGACGACTCCAGGACCAACCGGAACCCATCTTGTGCCACTCGATCGGCCCGCCCACACCTTGCTCCGCATGCACCTTCGCCAGGGTCTCCAACGCGGTCTGCTCGCCGATGCGCCATTTGGCCGATTTCACGAATTGGAATACGCCGACCGACCAGCCCTGGTTCCAGCCGCGCAGTGCGAGACCAAATGCGGCCGTTGACTTTCCCTTGCCGTCACCGGTGTGAACCATGAGCAGGGCTCGGTTTCGCCGCTGACGCGTCGTCAACCCGTCCTGCGGAACCGATTCCGGTTGTGCTTGTGGCATCAGGCGGCCCTTCCGCTCCCGGTGGAGCCCTTCGCGGTCGGAGCCTTCGTGGTGATGTCAGAACTCCTGGCCAAATCCTTGCGCCCGGTGCCGTGCACGGTCTCCCGCACCGCGCCGAGCAGCGATTGCGCCCCTACCTCCTCGAGCGGAACATATTGCGCGACAAGCATCTGGGCCAGCACTACGGCCAGACCCATTCGGAATCGTCCGGTCTCACAGTCCAGCACCAGACTCGAAATTCGGTCTGCGGCAAGCAGTTCAGCCGCCTGACGGGAGCGACGCAACGCGTCGGACCCAGCGGTGGCGCGCCCGTCCGTCACCACTACCAGCAGCGGTCGGCGACGCGGATCCCGAATACGTTCCAGCCGGAGAGTTTCCCGGGCGGTCAGCAGTCCTTCGGCCAGCGGCGTCCGGCCGCCGGCCGGAAGGTCCGCCAACCTCTTTGCAGCGACTTCGACCGACGATGTCGGCGGCAGGGCAAGCGCGGCGGCCGAGCCACGGAAGGTCACCAGCCCGACCTTGTCCCGCCGCTGGTAGGCGTCCAGCAGCAGTGACAACACCGCTGCCTTCACCTGCTCCATCCGCTTTCTGGCTGCCATCGACCCGGAGGCGTCGACACAGAACAACACCAGGTTCGACTCCCGGCCCTCCTTGACTGCAATGCGCAGATCGTCGGGACGGAGCACCAAGCGCGCTCCGGAGCGACCCCGTGACAACTGGTGTGGCGCAGCCGCTCGAACCGTCGCGGTCAGATGCACAGTGCCGCTGGCGCGGCCGACGAGCGGCGACGAACCGACGGTGCGGCCGAGTGAGGTGATGGCGCGAGACCTGCGGCCCGCCTCGCCGACGCCGGTGCCCGCGACGGTGAACAGTCTGGTTCGAAAGGCATCTCCCGGGGTGAAGGTGCGACCGGGGCCGCCTTCGTTGCCGGCAGGCAGGGCGGGCGCCACATCGGGGGCGCCATCCGGGTCCGCTGCCTTCGATCGCCCGGCGTCCGGGCGGCGTCCGGCCGGATCGGACTCTCCCGAGTCAGCCGGTGCGTGATCGTCCTGGTTCTGCGGCAAGTTCTTGTCCTGGCCCTCCGCGCCGGGCCGCGGCGCGTTCTGGTCGAGATCAGTTGCCGCGTCTCCCGATTCGCCGGGACCGGACTCGTTGGAGCTCGACTCACCGGGCTCGGGCTCACCGGGCTTCGGCTCGTCGGGGTCCGGTTTCTGGTCACCGAGAATGGCGTCCAGCAGCGCCTCGTCCAGCCCCGGAGCGTCGAACGGGTTGCGGCGGCGCCGATGTGGCAGCGCGAGCCGCGCAGCTGCGCGGATATCGGCTCTGGTCACGGTCGCTCGTCCGTGCCAAGCCGCATGCGCGACCGCCGCTCTGGCCGTGACGATGTCGGCGCGCATGCCGTCCACCTCGAACGCCGCGCAGATCTCGGCGATCTTGACCAGGGCCGCATCGGACAACGAGACAGACGTCAAAGCTGTTCGGGCCTGTCGGATCCGGGCCGAGATCTCATCCTCGTCCGTTGTATACCCAGCTCCGAACCCGTCGGGATCTGCATCGAACGCCAGCCGGCGCCGGATCACCTCGGCGCGCAGAGCCGGATCTCGTGGAGCGCGGATCTCCACGGTCAGCCCGAATCGGTCCAGCAGTTGCGGCCGCAGCTCTCCCTCCTCGGGGTTCATCGTGCCCACCAGTACGAAACGGGCGGCGTGGGCCACCGACACACCATCGCGCTCGACGGTGGAGCGTCCCATCGCCGCAGCGTCGAGCAGCAGGTCGACCAGGTGGTCGTGCAGCAGGTTCACCTCGTCCACGTAGAGCAACCCGCGGTGGGCGGCCGCCAGCAACCCCGGCTCGTATTCGGTGACTCCGGCCGAGAGCGCCCTTTCCAGATGCAGCGACCCGATCACTCGGTCCTCTGTGGCACCAACCGGCAGCTCGACGAGCCGGGCCGGCCGTCTGTGCGTAGCGCCCGGGACTGCGTGCCGATCGGAATCGGGACAGCCAGGGTCGGGATCGGCCGGATCGCACGAGAATCGACAGCCGTCGACGACATCGACAGCCGGCAGCAAGGTCGCCAGCGCTCGCACCATCGTCGATTTGGCCGTTCCCTTCTCACCGCGGACCAGCACGCCGCCGATCGCCGGGGACACGGCGCACAGCGCCAGGGCCAACGCCATGTCGTCGGAACCGACGACGGCGGTGAAGGGATAAGAACGCATGGCCGACTGCGGCCGCCTCTCGCCTCGTGCGGGTGTCCACGCCCGCGCTGATCGCTCTGCCGCCCGCGGAGCAGGGGCAGGACAGGCACAGACGTCCTGGCTTTCTGCGCTACCGGCTCGGGCTCCCGGAAGTACAGGTTCACAGTGGCGGGACCGCTCCGGATTTCTCGCGCCAACAGCTGACGCGACCCACCGGATTCCTCTGCAACTCGTCGCGCCGATGATCCCACAGTCTGGCCCGGCGAGGCGCTCCTGCCCATGGCACGCCGTCCCGAACGACGCGCTTGCCGATGGGGCGCTTGCTGAACCGACCGCTGCGCCCGGATACGGACAACCAGGCGCACCACGGTCCGCTTCGTGCGCCACATCGACGAAGCGGCAATTGAACTCGGCCCTCGTTGCTCGTGGACTAGGGTCGCAAAGAACATGAATTGCACCAGTGCCGAACCTGTCCGTGGCCCCGGTCTGCGGGTCACCGTGGTCGGTATCGGCGCCGACGGTTGGGCAGGCCTGAGCGAGCTGGCTCGTGAGCTCATCCTGGCCGCGCCGCTCGTGGTGGCCGGGCATCGGCAACAGACGTTGCTGCCGGACATCGAGGGGCAAGATCGTCGAAGGTGGCCCACGCCGATGCTGCCGTCGCTTCCGGCTCTGCTGGCCGAATACCGCCACCGGGATCTCCTCGTGCTCGCCTCCGGCGATCCGCTGGTGTCCGGCATCGGAAGTACGTTGATCGCCAGGCTCGGCCCCGGCAACGTCCGGATCGTCCCGGCCGTCTCCTGTGTCGCTCTGGCGCGGGCGAGGATGGGGTGGTCGGCGGAATCGGCCGATGTGGTGACCGTGGTAGGCCGGAATCCGCACGTGGTGCTGGCCCGATTGACTCCCGGCCGGCGCTTGATCGTGCTCTCCTCCGACGAACATACCCCTGCCCTCGTGGCGGCTCTGCTGGTCGGGGCTTCGTACGGCAGCAGCTCCATGACCGTGCTGGGCGAGCTGGGCGGACCCCACGAGAGCCGTTCGGGGAGCAGCCCGGCGGCCTGGGCTGACATCCGATCGCCGCGGCTGAACGTCATCTGCCTGGAACTGCGACCGGACGACGGAACGAGTCTGCTGCCCGCCATTGCGGGCCTGCCGGACGAGGCCTTCGGGAGCGACGGGCAGCTGACCAAGCGGGATGCAAGGGCCAGTGCCCTGGCACGGTTGGCGCCAACTCCCGGGCAGCTGCTCTGGGACGTCGGGGCCGGAGCCGGCTCGATCGCCATCGAATGGGCTCGAACCGATAGCCGTTGCGCCGCAGTCTGCCTCGAGCAAGACGCGGTGCGAGCTGCGCGCATCGTCGCCAATTCCGAGAAGCTCGGTGTACCCGGCGTGGCGGTGGTCCACGAGCGCGCCCCGGAAGGTTTGGCGGCACTGCCGCGACCTGACGCCATCTTCGTGGGCGGGGGCGCCAATGTCCCCGGCGTTCTCGAAACCTGTTGGGCGGCATTGGACATCGGTGGCCGGCTGGTGGTTCACGCCGTCACCCTGGAGACGGAACTCGTCCTGATCGACCGGTACAAGTTGCAGGGCGGGGAACTGATCCGACTGTCGGTGGAGCGCGCGGAACCACTCGGATCTTTCACCGGCTGGACGCCGGCCCGCGCTGTCACTCAATGGTCCATCGTCAAGAGCACCCACGAGTCGGGTGAATCATGACGGTCCATTTCATCGGGGCAGGTCCGGGGTCCGCAGATCTGCTGACGCTCAGAGCAGTCACACTGATGCGGTCGTCCTCGGTTTGCCTCTACGCCGGAACGTACGTGACTGCAGAGGTTCTCGCGCATTGCCAGCCGGGTGCGACGCTGATCGACACCCAACATCTCGACCTGGACCACATCACTGCGCACCTGGTGGCCGCACATCGGGCCGGCGACGACATAGCCCGGCTCTGCTCAGGTGATCCGTCCATCTATTCCGCTCTGGCGGAGCAGACCAGGCGCCTGGCCCAGGCCGGAGTGCCCTGGGACGTGACACCCGGGGTTCCTGCCTATGCCGCAGCGGCGGCGATTCTCGGCTGCGAGTTGACCGCACCGGAACTGTCCCAGACTGTTGTGCTGACCAGGGCTCAGGCTCGATCCACGAAGATGCCCGAAACCGAGGCGCTGTCGTTGCTGGCGCGGAGCCGAGCCACCCTCGTCCTGCATCTGGCGATCACCCGCATCCGCCAGGTGGTGGACGACCTGGTGCCGGAGTACGGGTCGGATGCGCCGGTTGCCGTGGTGGCCAACGCTTCCGCGCCGAGCGAGTTGGTTCTGCTTGGCACCCTGGCCGATATTGCGGACCAGGTGGAGGCGGCCGGCCTTCGGCAGGCAGCCGTCATCATCGTCGGGAAAGTGCTCGGCGCACAGCACTTCGCCGATTCACATCTCTACGCCGTTCGGGATCGCACCCGCTGACTTTTCCGTTGCTGCGTCCGACGGCTGCGTCGCGTAGCCGGCCGCTGTCTCGGCCGCTCGCGCCGCGAGCTCATCCCGAATGCGCTGGGGCGCGAGGGCTACGGCCGCGGGTCCCGCGGCCCAGAGCGCGCGCACGGCATGGTTGTCTTCGGCGAATTCCAACTCCGAACGCGACCAACCGTCGGGTCCGGCTTCGCGACCCACGACGCGAATTGCAGTGTCGGACAGTGGTTTCCAAGCATCCTCGCGCACCAGGCAAGTCACGGTCACCTTCGGTAGCGAGCTCCGGAAGGACGCCCAGTGTGCCAGGAATGCGGCCTCCAGGTCGACGTCCGGAGGGCGCGCGGCGGGCTCGGCGAGCACCGTCAGCTCCTCGATTCGGGACACGCGGTACGTCCGCTCGGTACCGTCGCGCAGGGCCAGCAGGTACCAGTGGTCGCCCGCGTAGACCAGGCCAACGGGGTCCAGGGTTCGCTCGGCGGCGGCCGCATCGCGGCGACGGTACAGCGCGCGCACCCGCAGCCCGTCGATCACTGCCCGCTGCAGCCCGACGAGGTGCGGCTCGGGCTCCCGGGGCCAGGCGAATCCGTCGGGGCGTACCAGGATCCGCTGCGCTGCCAGGGCGGCCTGCGCGCGGTGCGGCTCCGGCAGAGCGGCTGCGACCTTGCGCATGGCGCTGGCGAAGGCGGGGGAAGCGACGCGGCCGGACCCGGAGGACAGGAGCGCCTTTGCTTCGTCGAGGGTGAGGCCGGTGAGATTGGTGCGGTAGCCGGGGGTCAGGCTGATACCCCCGCCGCGTCCGCGGTCGGTGTAGACGGGAACCCCGGCCGTGGACAGGGCGTCGACGTCACGGAGCACCGTCCGGTGGGACACCTCCAACTCTGCCGCCAGCTCCGCGGCGGTCAGCCGGCCGCGGTGTTGCAGCAGCATCAGGATGGCCAGCAGCCGGTCTGCGCGCATGTCCGGAAATCTTGCCAGGAAAACATGACAGCAGACGGCATGTTTGCTCGGTTCACTCGACTCCATGGCCGCCGCGTCCCAGCGGCACCGACGAGAGGATCTCCGTAATGCCCGCAAGCACCGCTTCCCCACTGATCGACCCTCGCCCGATCTACTTCGGTGCCACCAACTGGGTGACTGGCCTGCTCGGTGTCGTCCGAGACGATCAGCGCACGCGGCCCACTCCGTGCGACGAATTCGACGTGCAGACCCTGGCGTCGCACCTGGTCGCCACGGTCGCCCGGATAGTCGCCATCGCGGAGCTGGGGAGCCCCGACTCGGTGCCGCCGCTTGCGCCCGAACACGACGCAGGCACGTTTGCGCAGCTGGCCGAGCGCGCCCAGCGGGCGTGGGCCGACGATGCCCTGCTCGACAAGCTGGTGACCGTCCCATGGGGCGAGGTACCGGGCCGTTTCGCGCTCTGGGGTTATACCAACGAAGCCCTCGTGCACGGCTGGGACCTGGCCGTCGCGACCGGGCAGCCAGCCGAAGCCGATCCGGCACTCGTCGAGCCGACGGCTTCGGTGGTGGGCCGCTTCATCCCCGCCGACGCTCGCGTGCCCGGCGTGCCCTTCTCCGCGGTCGTGGAGCCTCGCGCCGAGGCGGGTCCCACTGAACGTCTGGCCAACTGGTCCGGACGGTCAGCCCTGGGCTGGGTCTGAGGGGAAATCGCGAGCCGGCGCGCCCGGGTGTGGGCCGCTGGAGCGCCTGGGTGGGCCACCACAAGCGCTGCATGGACTTTCGCCAGGCCGCCTGCACAGTGGTCACGCCGTCTGACATAGTGACCAACGTCTCCACCTCCGACGGGGTCGCAAACAGCAACGAGCGTGCGCCGGCGGACCGGCGCAGGCGTTCGCCTACACCGCACAACCCTGTTCCTCCAACGCCATCATGGTCGCCGGGTGCCTCACAAAGTGCATCCGGCGTATCCGGCCGCACCAACCGCTGACCGCCGAAGGAGAACGCCATGTCCGTCACAGTTGCTCGCGAGGGACGTCGTAGACGCACCGCAGCCGTCGTTCTGGCCCTCGCCCTGACGCTGAGCAGCTTGCTGGCCACCTTCACCCGGGTGGCGGCCAACGCTGATGCCGCAGCGGGGACGGTGCTGGCACGCACCGGCTGGACCGCCACCGCGTCCGCTTCTGACGCGGGCGAACCCGCCTCGAACGTGCTCGACGGAAACTCGGCAAGCCGGTGGAGCACTGGCACCGCGATGGCCGGCGGCCAGTCCATCACCGTCGACATGGCGGCGACCCGCAGTATCGGTGAGATCTCGATGGACAGCGCCGGCAGTAGCGGTGACTACGCACGCGGCTACCAGGTATTCGTCAGCACCGACGGCACCTCGTGGGGCACTGCGGTAGCTACCGGCACCGGGTCGGCCGCCCTGATCGACGTGACCTTCACCGCCCAGACGGTGCGCTACGTCAAGGTCGTGCAGACCGGCAGCTCCAGCGCCTGGTGGTCGATCGCCGAATTCGACGCCTACTCCCCCGCCACGGCCACGACGGGTGGCTCCACGGCGCTCAGCCGTACCGGATGGGTCGCCGCGGCCTCGTCCTGGGCACCCGGCGACAATCCGGCCAACATGCTCGACGGCAACACTGGGACCCGGTGGAGTACTGGCGTCGCGATGGCGAACGGCCAGTCGGTGACCGTCGACATGGGCGCCACGCACACCTTCGACGAAATCAAGCTGGACGCCGCAGGAAGCAGTGGTGATTACGCCCGCGGATACCAGGTGTTCGTCAGCAGCGACGGCACCACGTGGGGCACCGCTGTTGCTACCGGCTCCGGGTCGGCTGCGCTCATCGACGTGACCTTCGCCGCTCAGAATGCGCGCTACCTCAAGGTGGTGCAGACCGGCAGCGCCAGCGCCTGGTGGTCGATCGCGGAGATCAACGTGTACAGCAGTGGGGCCACCCCGACCACAACCCCGCCCACAACAACAACTCCCACGACAACGACCTCGCCCAGCACGACGACCACCACTCCCACGACCGGCGCTCCCGGATCCGTGCTGAGTCGCACGGGCTGGACAGTCACGGCATCCTCCTCGGCGGCCGGCGACGTCCCCGCCAACATGATCGACGGCAACGCCGTGACGCGGTGGAGCACGGGAGTAGCGATGGCTTCCGGCCAGTCGGTGACCGTCGACATGGGCGCCGCCCAAAGCTTCGGTGAGATCAAGATGGACTCCGCCACGAGCAGCGGCGACTATGCCCGCGGGTATGAGGTATTCGTCAGCACCGATGGCTCCAGCTGGGGTGCCGCGGTCGCAAGCGGCAGCGGCTCATCCGCTCTCGTCGACGTGATCTTTCCTTCGCACACCGCGCGCTATGTCAAGGTCGTGCAGACCGGCAGCGCGAGCTCGTGGTGGTCGATCGCCGAGTTCAACGCTTTCGTCGCCGGCGGAACAGGGACGACCGGCGGGACGGGGACGACCTGGGTCGGCGGCTGGGGTCCGGCTCTGGCCGGCTACGGCAACGGCATCAACAACCAGACGGTACGAATGGTCGTGCACAACACGGTTCCGGGTACCTCCCTACGTCTGCGACTCTCGAACCAGTACGGCGCGAATGCGCTTCCGATCGGTGCCGTTGACATCGCGGCGCAATCGAGCGGCGCGACTGCAGTGGCCGGCACCCGTCACGTCGTCACGTTCGGCGGATCGGCCACGACGACGGTAGCGGCGCACGCCGACCTGTCGAGCGACCCCATTGCGATGACCGTCAGCGCGGAGCAGAACATGCTCGTCAGCGTGTACTTCTCGGGTAACGCAGGCACCTCGAGTTGGCACTGGGACGCGCAGGACGTGACCTACTACTCCTCCGCAGGAAACTTCGCCGGCGACGACGTGGCGGGCAACTATCCGGCGTCCGACCATGCGTGGTACTACCTCGACGGGCTGGACGTCCAATCCACGACCGCCAAGAACACCGTTGTCGCATTCGGTGATTCCATCACCGACGGAGCCCTGTCCACCCTGTCGGCCAACAACCGCTGGCCGAACTACCTCGCCCGTCGTCTGCAGGCCCGACCGAACGGGCCGGCGCTGGGCGTCGTCGACGCTGGGATCGGGGGCAACCGGCTGCTCACCGACACCGGTGGCCAGTTCGGAACGGCCGCCACGCAGCGTTTCGGGCATGACGCCTTGACCGTGCCCGCCGTGAAGGACGTGATCCTTCTCGAAGGCATCAACGACATCGGCACGAACACCGGGCCGAACGGTGCGTTAACAACGCAGGACATGATCAACGGCTACCGGAATCTGATCAGTCAGGCGCACGCCGCCGGCGTCAAGATCTTCGGCTGCACGATCGTCCCCTACCAGGGGGCGGGCTACTACAGCAGCAACGGTGAGGCTATCCGCGAGGCTGTCAACAGTTGGATCCTCACCAGCGGGGAGTTCGACGGCGCCTTCGATCTCGCGGCCGCGACCGGCGCCCCTGGCAACCCGAACCAGTTGAACCCCGCCTACGACAGCGGTGACCACCTTCACCCGAACGACGCTGGCTACAACGCCATGGCCAACGCCATCGACATCAGCAAGCTGTGACCAGCAGGGTCGCCAGCCGTGCCCTCGACGGCGGACGGCAAACCCGCATCCACGTGCGGGAGAGGTGTCGGCGCCGGGCGGGCGTGCAGACCCGGACAGCGTTGGCACCAGCCGATCAACCAGGGTCGGCTCCGCAACATCTTCGACTAGCTGGCACGACCGACGTCGGCTGATGGCTCGTTGCAGCGATCCTCTGTCGGCAGCGTCACCGTAGGAGCTCGACCGTTCGTCGCACAGTCACATCCCAGGCGGGTGTGCCGACGGTGATCAACGAGAAGTGGTCGCCCGGCACGGTATCCAGACACGCGACAGCGCCGACTTTGCGCGCCGCAGCGACATAGTTGACGCTCTGCGCGTAGGGAACGTTGCGGTCGGATCGACTGTGCACGCACCACACCGGAACCCGGTTGGGGAGCATTTCCTGCGGGGAGGCCATCGTGTACCTGCCGGGGACCTGCGCCGGCTGGCCGCCCAACAATTGCTGGGTCGCGTCCCCAGCGAGGTGTTCTCGCGCGGCGCCGGCCAGGTCCAGAACGCCGGCCTGCGAAACAACTCCAGCAAGTCGCACGCGAGTGGCCGCGTGTGGATCGGCAATGCTGGGCGTGCGCCGTCCAGCTGCCCATGTCGCGAGTTGTCCACCGGCCGAGTGCCCGATCGCCACCACCTTCTGCAAATCCAATCCCGCTGTCGGCGCAATCGCCCGAAGATGATCGATTCCGGCTGCCACGTCCTGAAAGGTCTGCGGCCAGCCGCCGCCATTTCCGATCCGGCGGTATTCCAGATTCCAGGTGGCGTAGCCGCGCTGGAAAAGGTCCGCGGCCAGGGGTGTGCCGAGTTCCGCGCCATATTCGGCCAGCCAGAAACCGCCGTGAATGATGACGACAACACCCCGGCTGACCAATGTGCGGGGAACAGAGAATTCACCCCATTGTGACGCATCAGGGCCGTACGCCAGCCGGCCCCGCGCTTCACTTCTCGTCGTCGGGGCGCCCCTAATCTCGACCGGCGCCTTCGGCTCCGCGGCCATCGCCATGGCCTGGCTCGACGTCGGCCGGGCGCACCCGGCAACCGCAGCAGGTAGGCCGAACGCCGCCGCCAGCAGAACGGAACGGCGTGACGCCACAGTTGGGCTCGGCCGTTTCCTGGCGCGTCCCCCATCATCGCCGGAGACAACGCTTCTTATCGAACCCACTGCTCCGCCCACCCTGACGCCTGGTGCGTGTCACCGAAGGCATGCTTGGTTCGGCGCCGACTCGTGCCCGGATGGCTCGTCCTGAACGGCTCAGGTTCGAGCGGTGGGTGGTGCACGCGCGAGATGAGCGATGCGCGCACGTGAACCCCTGTCGGGGGTGTCTCAGGTCTCGCAGGCGATGCCGTCGTGGTCGCGATCCAAGCCGGCCCGATATCCAGGCTCGCCACGGTTCAGCGGCGCTGCGCCAGCAGCCCGCGCAGCGGCGCAATTCGCGTAGTACACGCCGGAATCTGCCTGCGCTGCCGGAGTTTCGGTCGCTGATTCAGTCGATTCCGGCGTCGGGGCAAGCACTTCCGCCGGTGGCGGCGTGGTCGTCTCCGCCGACGGTGGCGTGGTCGTCTCCGCTGGCGGTGGCGTGGTCGTCTCCGCTGGCGGTGGCGTGGTCGTCTCCGCTGGCGGTGGCGTGGTCGTCTCAGCCGGTGGTGGAATGGTTGTTTCCGCGGGTGGCGGGGTGCCGGTTGTCGCCGGCGGGGCGGGTGGCACTGCCAGCAGTGTGACCGCCTGCGGAGCCACCGTGCTTGTCGTGGATGGCGCTGCCAGCACTGTGACCACCGGTGGAGCCACGGTGCGGCTCATCGGCGTCGACGCGACCGTCGAGGGCGAGGGTTTCGAGAGTATCGGCGGCGAAGCGGGTTTCGCTCCGCACGTGGTGAGAACAGTGGAGATTGTCTGTCGCTCGGCGACAGTCACCCACAACCGGTACTTCGCCTTGACGGCCACCTGGCGTGCCACGTAGGTGCAGCGGTACGCCTTGTTGGGCGGCAGCCAGGTGGCGGCATCACCATCGCCCTCGGCCTGGTTGATTGCCGACGCGGTGGACTGCAAGTTGAGTGGATCGTTGGCCAGGTTCTGACGCTGCGCGGCGGTGATCGAGGCCGCGCCGGTCTGCCAGGCGTTGGACAGGGAAACCACGTGGTCGATCTGCACCGCGGACTGCTTGCCCGCGGTGAACTGCAGCGGCCGACCGGTGTATGGATCGGTGAACGTTCCGGCAGTCACCACGCAGCCGCCCGAGCCGGGCCGGAGCGTCAGGTCTTCCAAGTCACGACGAAGAACATCGTTGCGGGTGTCACACCCGTTATGGCCCCCATCGACGTCCACATCGTCGGTCCAAGACCGGCCGAAACGCGCACGGCTGTAGCCGGTCCGGGGAGCACGGCCGGCCACCCGCAATGCTTCAAGTGCGGTGACCGCCGATTGCGCTCCTTCCCGTTCCAGCACAACCGGCACCGCCGCCGGTGCCGCCAAGGCCTTTCCGGCATCGGAGTTCCCAGCGGCCGTCGGCGACACCTCCCGCGATGACGAGTTCATCGCGGCCACCGGCGCAGTGCCGGGCCTGGCGGTCGATGAGGTTGCGCTGGATGAGGTCTGTGCAATGCGGGCGTTGACCATTGCGACCGGCGCGCTCCTGTCCGGAGCCCGGCCAGAAATCGCGACGAGCAGCAGGAGGGTAGCGACGACCGCGACCAGCCAGGCGATACGCTTGTGAGACCTAGTTTGTGCGGATGGAGCGCGGGTCACCTCACTCCGGTCGCTCGACTCATCAGACTCGTTGGCGGGCAGCACCATCGACTGTGGCGCCGGGGATGTGGACAGTGACGCCCAAGCGGCGTCGACGGTCGCTGCGGGAGTTGTTCGCGGCCCGTCGTCGACGGCGACGCCATGGTGCGTGACCATCGCCGACAGCCCCTGCTCCCACCCGGCTGAGACGTTGCGCAGTTTCCAGGTGCTATTGCGGCGGTACAGCTCAACCAGGATGGCGGCCCGCTCCGTGGTCAAGCCCTCGGTCGGAGCCCAATATCGGTCGTTCCGGGACTCGACGGTCACGCCGATGCCGGCAGGGATGGCCGAGCCCGGTCCCTCATCGGAGAGGGCGACGCCGATCGCAGGTGTCGCAACGGATATCGGCACCTTCTCCAGGTCGACCGTGAAGGTGTCCGGTGCCGTCAACCGGACAGCACCCTCAGGAGATGCCAGTTGGTTGTAGAACACCAGGTCATCATCGGAACGAACGGTGCCGCTCGCACCGAGTTGGAAGGCCAGCGCATCCACCGCACTGCTCCGCGCATTGGCGACAATGACCGTGAGATGACGACCCTCGATCAACACGTTGGCGCCTTTGCCGACCCCCCTGGACTCCATGGGCTCGATTCTGTCATCGATACGCACAATTGCTTCAGAGCCGGGCGACCTCGTTCGAGTGCAAACGGTCAGCCGCCGACTCGAACGATTGCTTCATTTCGTGACTGCTGCAACATTCCGACAGTTCTCAGAGAGCGGATCGGACATCCCATCTCGCACCTGACGGCACGCTCGACGGGCAGCACCATCAATCAGTCACCCTGACGTGTCAGGTGTCCGCCAACCCGGCTCTACAGAACACCTACCGAGCGCGGCTCATTCACAGCAGGTGCACCGCAGGATCGGGCACGGAGCGCCGGGTCCAGACCCGATCTCCGGAAACCGACGTGCCGGTGGCGCCGACGATGAGCAGGCACCGCATATCTACGGTTGCCGGATCCAGCTCACCTAGGGTCGTGGTCACCACGGACTCGTCCGGCCGCCCCACCGACCGACCGATCACGACCACTGTGGAGGCGGGCCGGTGTTGCAACAGCAACTGCTTTGCCATTTCCATTTGGGTGGCCCGGCTCCGGGAAGCCGGATTGTAGATCGCCAGCACCAGGTCGGATTCGGAGACTTTACGCAGCCGGTCGGCGATCACATCCCACGGTTTCAACCGGTCCGACAACGAGATCACCGCGTAATCGCCACCCAATGGAGCGCCCGCTGCGGCCGCCACTGCTTGCGCCGCGGTGACAGCGGGCAGCACGGTAATTGGAACCTCTGCATATTCCGGCGCTTGAGCCGCTTCGAACACAGCGGAGGCCATTCCGAACACCCCGGCATCGCCGCCGGACACAACGGCGACCCGATCGCCCGCGACCGCAAGGTTCAGTGCGAAGCGAGCCCGGTCCACCTCGACGGTATTGCCCGAGGCATGACGCTGCAGGCCGGCGCGCTGCGGCACCCGGTCGAGATAGGGCCCGTAGCCGACAACATGGTCGACTGTCTGCAACGCCGCTGTGACCTCCGGTGTGATCCATCTGTCCGGCCCAGGGCCCATTCCCAGCACGAGCAATTCCGCCGGCACCTTCTTCGCCGCACTGGGAAAGGCCGATCGTCCACCATCACCGGACATCTCACCAACTTGTCGATCCGACCCGGGGAGCAGAATGATCGAGAAATACGGAACAGCCGCAGCATCCACTTCGGCGACCGGGATCAGAGTCTGACCAGGGGTTGACGCCCGTTCCACATACCACGCGTCGTCGAGCCGGCCGGCTTCGGCCAGCGCTGCTCGCACCGCCGGGAACGTCCGGCCCAGCTTCAGGATTGCCGCGGCTTGAGTATCGGCGAGCCGCCGGGCCAATTCCGGTCCGGGAAGCGTGCCGGGCAGAATCGTCAGCACATCTTCGTGGCGCACCAACGGCTTTCCCGCCGCGGCGGCGGCCGCCGAGACCGACGTCACACCCGGGACCACCTCGGTCTCGAACAGGGCGGACAGACGATCGTGCAGGTACATGTACGACCCGTAGAACAGCGGATCTCCCTCACACAGCACCACGACCGTCCGTCCGGCGCGCAGATGCACGGCCAACCGCGCGGCCGATTTGTCGTAGAAGTCGACCATGGCGGCCCGATAGCCTCCGGGATGCTCGGACCGGACCGTGGTGACCGGATATACCAGCGCCTCCTCGATCACACCGATCGGCAACAGCTCGACGGCGATCGAACGGGCGATGGAGCGCCCATGCGTGCCGGAGTGATAGGCGACCACGTCGGCGGTGCCGATGATTCGAGCTGCCTTGAGGGTGACCAATTCCGGATCACCCGGCCCGAGACCGACTCCGTACAGCCGACCCGTCATGCCTCACGCTCCTGGGCAAGTGCGTTCACCGCTGCGGCGGCAAGAGCGGACCCGCCACGGCGACCTCGAACCACGAGATATGGAATTCCGAATTCATGTTGCAGCAGCGCCTCTTTCGACTCAGCTGCTCCGATGAATCCCACCGGCACACCGATGATCGCAGCCGGCCGTGGACCACCTGCGGAAATCCATTCCAACAGGTGAAACAATGCGGTGGGCGCATTGCCGATTGCGACCACAGCTCCGGACAGTCGCTCACCCCACAGCGAGACGGCCGCTGCGGATCTGGTGGTGTTCCACCGCTTTGCCAATTCGGGGACCCTGGAATCCCGCAGCGTACAAATTACTTCATTGGCGGCGGGCAGCCGGGCGGCTGTGACGCCGGCAGCTGCCATATTGGCATCGGTGAGGATCGGAGCGCCATTTTGCAGGGCCGATCTCGCCGCGGTCACCAGGTTGGAATGAATTCTGAGATCGCGAGTCAGATCAACCTGGCCGGTGGCGTGAATCATTCGAACGGCGAGCTTTTCGGCGCCGACGGGAATTTCCGACAGGTCCGACTCCGAGCGGATCGTCGCAAAGGAACGCCGATAGATCTCGGCGCCGTCGGTCAGGTAGTCGTAGCGGCGAGCGGGCTGCGTCGGCCCGACGAGTGGTTCGCTCATGACGCTTTCCCTGGATACCCCACTGCGTCAGCCAGAAGCAGCGAAAGATCACCGTCGAAGATTCCCGGCGAATCGACTCCGGAACCTGAGGCACTCACGGACCTGGTCACCAAGCAGGGTTCCGCACCAGACGTGGTTGAGATGCGGGCCTCCAGATGGTCGCTCTGCGGTGCACCACATCTTCTCTCACAGCCGATCACGTGCACCGGCAGCCGCGCGCCACTTGTCATCTGCGCAGCGAGCCGCTCGGCAATCGGCCGGGTGGAACCCAAGGCCGCACTGCACCCGGGAGCGCCGGTGCACGCCGAAAGGTTTCGCCATCCGGACTCCGGATCGAGCGATAGGCCGAGAGAGTCGAATTGGTGTTCTAGCGTAGAACCGTTCGACATTTCGGTCGGAACATCCGGAACAACGATTCCTCGCCACGGCGTCACGATCAGTTCGCCGGCGCAGCGTGCCGAAAAGGCGCTCAAGGCATTGAGTTGCGGGCCGGTCAGAAGCCCCAAGGGAACGACGAACGAGACAAGGCTGCGTCCGTTCTGCTGCCGCAGGCGGCCGTAGCGACCGACTCCGGCGGGATCCGCCCGGTCCTTCGGGCCCACGGTCAGGGTGGTGGTGGATACGGATACGGATGCGAACTCGGATCCGGATGCGAACACCTCTCCGAGCAGGCCGACTCCACCACCAGCCAGCTCCCGAACGTGCCACGCTGCACCCAGCCCGGCGCCCCGTCGGCACAGGAACGCCTCGGCAAGGGCGATCAGGCAGGCTGCTGCTCGCGCCGTCGGTATCGCCGGGCCGACGGCTCCCCCGGCCAGCAGCGCAACGTGGTGTGCAGACACGGCCTGCATGCCGAGATCACAGGCCAACGCAGCGATGTCCTGACTGCCGTCGTCAAGGCCGAACAAGAAGCGTCCGGGAAGTTCGGAAAGCCGGGGCGTACTGCAGATCAGTTCGTCCAATTCGGTGACCAAGGGCCGCAGATCGGCCAGACCTCCGACCCGTCCGGTCAAAGGTGAACAGGTGATATTGCGAACGAGTTCGTGAGTCACCGAGGGGAGCAGGCCCGCCGACACCACTCGAGTGACGAGCTCGGCAGGCACCTGGCCGTCGGTTCCAACCGCGACCCCCCGTAGTTGCACGTTGCCTCGGGAGGTCAGTTGCACTTCGCCGTTCCCGAACTCGGCCGCGATGCGCGCCAGCGCGGCCAATGCCGCCGAGGTGACCCTGCCGCCAGGTAGACGCAGCCGGATCAGCGCGCCGTCAACAGCCAGGTGCACCCGGAGCAGACCCGGACAGCGATCGGTCGCAGTCCGCGGTGCGGTCGGAACAGGTCGAGCGATCACGGCTCCATGGTGGCATGCCCGGAAGACACCGACGCCCACCCCGACAATGACGACGGGGCGGGCGACGGGCGATGGTGGTGGATCTGCGCAGATCAGCCCAGTCGAAGAACCTGACCCGGGTAGATGACGTCCGGGTTGCTGATGACGTCGGCGTTGGCCTTGGCCAGCGTCTGCCAGCCTCCGGCCACACCTTGTGCGGCAGCGATCTTGAACAGCGTGTCGCCGGACTGAACGGTGTAGGTGCCGTCCGACGCGCTGGCGGGGGTGCTGCTCTGGGTGGCTGCAGCCGGCTGGGTCGAACTGGACGAGGAGTCCGCAGCCGACTGGCTCGAGCTGCTGGTGTCCGACACTGTCGTCGAGGAGTCCACGCTGGAGGTGGAACTGGCTGAATTCGAATCGCTGCCGCTGGTCGAGGCACTGTTGCTGCTCGAATCGGTGCTGCTGCTGGAGTTGCTGTTGCTGGAGGTGCTGTTGCTCGCGTCGCTGTTGCTGGAGTTGCTGTTGCCCGAGTTGCTGCTGCTGGTGTCGCTGCTGCTGGCAACCTGCGCGCGGGGGGTCACGCCCTGGTCGGTAGCACCGGCCTGCTTCGAGCAGACCGGCCATGCGCCCCAGCCCTGGCTGGCCAGGACGTTCTCGGCGACGGCGATCTGCTGGTCGCGGGTGGCACCCTCGGCCTGCGAGGCGTACGCGGATCCGCCATTCGCGGCCCAGGTGGAGTCGGTGAACTGGAGCCCACCGTGGTACCCGTTGCCGGTGTTGATCGCCCAGTTGCCGGTGCTCTCGCACTGTGCCACGGCATCCCAGGTCGAATCGGGAGCAGCCGAGGCAGGAGTGGCCAGGCCGAGAATCGGCACGCCCATCAGGACACCGGCGGTGACCGTACGGAAGGCCAGGGTGCGGGTGGTGGAGAGTCGGCGATGCCGACCGATGTAGCCAGTGCTCATGGTGAGTGTGTCCCCTTGCTGCGCCTGCGGAGTGAGCTGTCGGGTTCGGGCGGCTGCCGTCGCGTGGTGAGCGAAGCGGCAGAAGGGAGGTGCCCGGCGACCGAGGCATACTGATCTCGGTCGACTTGACCCCAAGGAAGTGTTTCGACTTCCGATCTACTTGGGTCCCCCGTCGCTGTCCAAGCCTTTCTGTGTGTCATGGCTTCGACGGCCGATTTGGACAGCGTTCGGCGCGGTGGCCGTCGAAGTTTTTTTACGGGCAATTGATGCTCAGTTGCCCCGCAGGCCAAGCTACGGAAACATTCATGAGAATGGAAGCCCCGAATCGGTCATCACGGATGAATAACGGCAAGATCACGAGCCAATCTCTACGCTATTTCCGCTGGTGAAGGTGCTTTTGATCTTGTTCGACGGAACATGATGCAAGTCACAAAGATTTCCCGGCCGGGCAAGCTGCGATTTACCGGGTGTCGGTGACGTTCGCTAGCGTTCCTGCCATGCGAAGCGCAGCGTTCCGCCCATCGTCGTCCATCCGGGCGATCATGCTTGCTGCCGCCTATGCGCCGTTGTTGGTGCTGCTCGCCACCTTGAATTCGTTCCAGCTCGCCTGGCTGCGGTGGACCTTCGCGGCGCTGGCCGCCGCCGGCATCGCCGGCCTGGCGGCGTTCCTCGTCGTCGCGGTACCTCGCCGCAATGCGTCGGTCGAACGGATCCACACCGCCAAGCCGAGGGAGGGCGAGGCACTCAAATTCTTCGCTTCCTACGTCGTGCCGTTCTTGGTCACCGGGAGCACCGCCGCACCGCCGGCCCGCTGGGGGCTACTCATCTACCTGGTCATGATTGCGGTGCTCTACGTCCAGGGGGACATGTACTTCGCCAACCCCGTGCTAGCGCTACTCGGGTATCGGATCTTCGAACTAGGGCGGTCCGATTCCGGGTTCCTGCTGGTCATCAGCCGGGCCTGGCACCTCGCGCCCGGGCAGACCGTCTCCCTCGTACCGCTGGGCGGCTACATCTACGTCCAGGTAAAGCCACGCCGGGAACCCCGGCCTCAACCAGAGCAGGAGCCGGTGTGACGCCCGACGAGACGACGACACCGCACACCGAGCCGCAATTGCGCGCCCTGTTGCGCGTCCTTGCCGATCCCGCCGGCTTGACCGTCGCGCTGATGGTGGTGAGCGAACACCTGTCGGATGCGCCCACTGTCTTCGACGTGCCCATCAGTGCTGATCTGGCTCAGGAGTTCTTGAAAGAGGTTACGGAAACCGCCGCCGCGGCGGCGGAGAGTGAGCTACGCCCGGTGGATCCAGGGTTCGTCCCGGCGCCGCAACAGTGGATACACACTCGCATCGGCGTCGGACCGCTGGCGGATCTGGAAAAGCTCGTTCTTGCCCCGACGCCTGTCCAGTACGACCGGAATACCGAGTTCGGGCGCCGCAATCTGCTCGTTCTACGAGTGAGTAGTACAGACGGTCGCGGTCTGGCACGGGTCTACCAGGGCTTCTCCCCCGAGAAGGCCCTGCAGCGCGGCAAACGCATCTTCGCCTTCTGGACCGGCGAGCGGTTTGCTTCCCTGGATGCCCAACCGCTGGTGATCGACCGCAACCTGCGACTGTTCACTCTCGGCGGCACGGTCTTGATGAAGAGCAACGCCGCCTACGAATCGCTGTTCGGTGCGTTGCCGGACCTTCGAAGAAGAGCTGCGACCACCTACGCCGCCACCCTGGGCAAGCTGAACATCGTCGGCGGGGACGCCCTGCGGGCTGCTTGCGAGTCGGATCTGAACATGATGCGCAAACTGTCCAGCATCGCCCACAAGATGCAACAACCTGGCTATCCGGAGGCACTAGACATGTCGAGCGTCCTGCATTTCCTGGAGCGCAATACCCACATCGAGGTGGACATCGACCGGTCCGGTGACGTTCCCGCGCTGGTCTTCAACCCACAACCGCAGCGCAGATGGGCGTTGCTGAAGCTGCTGGACGACGATTTCCTGCGTTCGGATCTGACCAACATCAACTACGAGGCCAATTCCAAGACGGAGGTCGGCACGCCGTAATAGCTACCGTCGAGCTGGATCACTGGGGCTCCCTCTCGATCACTGGGGCTCCCCCTCGATCACTTGGACTCCGCCTCGATCACTGGCTCGCCCTGGATCACTGAGCGGAGTTTTTCGTGTGCGGTTTTGCGCCTAGCTGGCGCCAATCCGTCTCGGCCACGTCCACGTCATAGTGCTTCGCCGCAGCAAGAATATTCGCGAAAGCGAGTTCGCGGTGATTGTCCGTCACGTCGGCGACCTGATCGAAGCGAGCCAGAGCGGCCCGGACATGCGCGGCGTCGGTGAGCGGCTCCTTCCGCTGTTCGGGAAAGGCGAAGACCTCGTCAGGCAGGTTGTCGCGCTCTTTTCCGGTTTGAGAACCATGCTCGGTATGAGCCTTCCAAGTTGACCTGGGTGCCATGTGAATACCCTTCTTCCGATTCGTTCGATACGGGCGCAGAAGCCGGATGTCCCGCGCCGCAGTGGGTACCCGCAAGCAGGTCCGGCGAACCGAACGGAGCTGTCGAACCGGTCGATGCGCCTCGCCGGGGCGTCCTCGCCGCTGGGAGTCGGGCGTGCCGGGACGAGGTCGATGCGCGTAGGCCGGTCGGGTCCCCTACGGTGGCATGTGCGCCGGACATGTGGGTGGACCGGCTCGCTCCGAGATCTGATCCTCAAAGTTACCGACCGATGCATCGACCGAAGGGAACGGCCATGACGATTCCGAACGCGTCCGACAACGACCTGGACACCAGCAAGACACCGGACGCAGAAGCGGCCCCCGGTGCCGACGCTCCGGATGCCGGCGAGGCTGCCCACGGCCGCTCGTTCGGCGCCGGCGCCGGACCCGGCCCCCGGCCCTCGTCGCAAACCGACGAGGCGACCAGCTCGGTCGATATCGAGAGGACCTCCGACGCTGTGGCTCGCGAGCACGGAAACGACTCGGCGCGCGCAGCGGACCCGAACCAGGCAGCGGACCCGAACCAAACGGCCGACCCCAATCAGGCAGCGGACCCGAACCAAACGGCCGACCCGAACCAGGCGGCAGACCCGAACCAAGCAGCGGATCGCGAGCAAGCAGGCGACCCGCAGGAGTTGGAGGCGACCAGTCCACGCCTCGAGCATCTCGGTGAGACCATCGACAAGGCCCGCAACGCGGCCGATGAGGCGCTGCGGCCGTAGGGCGATCGAGCGGACCTGCTGCGCGAAAGGAAGCGATCAGCGGCGCCACGCTCGGCTCGACTGCCGGAAAGGCGGAAAGGCGAAAAGGACATCCAGTGCCGAATCCCAATAGTTGGTCCGATCCAGCAGCCGCTGGTCGGGGCCGCCCGACCACCGACCGTCCGACCGTCCGGCCGGGCCGACCGACCGGCCCGGTCACCTGCTGTCTCGCAAGCCCGCCTCCGATCAGTAATCAGCTCTCCGCAACACCGACACCGCCGTCGAAGCACTGTCTCAGCGATGTCCAGGAAGGTGCGGACGAGAAAGTCATAGAATCTTCAGTGGTAGGACCTGCAACAGCTCGAACGGACGTGCGGAGAGGAAAAACCGTGGGTGACATCGGAGCGGACCCGAAGCGGGTCGAAATCCTTCCGGCTCGACCGGTACTGCCGGCCACGCCGGAGCCGGCCCCGCGCCGTCAGGAACCGTCGCCGCAGAAGGAACCCGCACCCGTCCGGTGAGTGACCTTTTCGTCGATGTTCATGGATTGCGAACGTTCCGCGTCAGTGACGACGGCAATCTGATGCCGGTCATCGCGCTCGACGACTCCTGGCGCGGGGGCGTGTGCATCGCTGCCTGCCGTCGCAAAGCGACCCACCAGGCTCCGGTCGAAGGCTGCCGGTGTGGCATCTACACCTTCCGCAGCCTGCCGATATTGCGCGCGCAGTATGAACAAGCCGACCAATTGGTCGCGGTCGTCGCATTGGAGGGCCAAACCCTGAGCGGGTCCAGAGGATGGCGCTCACAGGCGGGCAGGGTCCTGGCACTGTGGGTGGCACCCGGTGCATTGCCGACGGAACTCCGCGAGACGCTGGTGCGGAATTTGCCGGACGTCACCTTCCACGACGATGTCGACGCCATGGTGTCGCACTATCCGGACCTGTCGATCATGCCGCCCATCGGCCGACCGATCAGCCCGGGGCTGGCCCGTCGCAGCCCCAGTCCGGTCCGATCGGTCCGGCCCGGTCGGATCCCGCTCTACATCCTGGCTACGGCACTGCTCTCGGTCGTGTTCGTCGTGGCCCGACAGGAATCGACGGCGGGCGGCATGTGGTCCGACATTGCCGGGCTCGGCGCTTACCTGGGCTCGCATTTCCAGGACCTCTTCTTTCCGGTCCTGATCGTCGGTGTCTGGGTCCGTGTTCCACGTGTCCGTGGCCCCGGATATTTATTGGTCTCAGGAGTGCTCCGCATCCTCATACCGCTGTGTATCGGTGCAGCACTGGCCGATCTGATCTCCCGGGGGAGCGTCGGGATCGATCCAATGGTGTTCGTGTACTTCATCTTCATCAGTTGGATCGAGCTGTGGCAGTTCGCCCAAGCAGTCGGCCGCACCGATGGTGTGAGCGGAGTGTTCGCGCGCCAATTCCTGCACGCAGTGCGAATCCTCTGGCGTTTGCTGCGGCCGAGCCGGCGCGGCACCGGCGTCAACTACAGCGCGCACCTGGAGAATCCGTTGAACAGTTACCCATTGATCATGCCCGTGCGTTTCGAGGTTCAGCCCGGTTGACTCTCGTCACCGAGCGCCGACGGCTGCTGCCGAGCCATTCACCCCAGCGACGCAGCAACTCTCACTGCGCAGTCACTGTCGTCACGGCGCACCCCGTCGTTCTCGAACGAACGCCTGCGCGGTGATCAAACCGGCTGCGCAGTGCGCGAGGACGGTGATCGGGACGGTGCGCCAGGACGGTGCGTGAGGACGGTGATCGGAGCGTGTCAGGTGATGTCTCGCCGGCGGAACAAGGCGAGCGAGACGATCAGGACGACGGCCGCGTACACCAACAGTGCGACGCCGCCCTGCGCGTTTGAAACGAGAATCGGCTGCGGAGTCACGAATCCCAACCGCTGGTCATAGACGTTCCTGCCGTAGACGGTGACGCCGCCCTTGCTGACCCAGGCGCCGACGCTGGTCACGAAAAGGTAGGGCTGCAGCAGAGGACTGATCGCGCGGACCACGCTTTCCAGTACCGCGAAGTAGACGAACGCCACCCCCAGGGCTGCTGCAGTGTTGCGAATCAGGTTCGCCAACCCGAAACCGAGCCAGACCGTCGGCAATACCAACAACGCGGCCCTGACCTGCTGACCCAACACATCCGACCAGAAATGAGGCGCATCGGCGCCGAGACTGGACACCGGCAGCCCCCGGACGCTGATCAGCCACCGTGCCGTGAACGCCCAGATCAGCTGCGCCAGGACGGATAGCGCCAGCACCGCACCCGTCACTGCAAGCAGTTTCGCGGCCATCAGCCGCAACCGGCGCGGTTCGTAGAACAACCAGGCGACGACGTTGCGGCTCGACCATTCGGCGCCGATGAAAGTGGCGCCCAACGCGAACCCGGCCAGAGCGACCGCCGCGCCCACGGCCAGGGTGTAGTCCGACACCTGGGCCGGACGGAACGGGTTGTTGGCCAGGAACTGATCGACCGGGAAATCCGCCGCGGTCGGGACGGTGCCGCACTGTGCTTCGGACCCGCCCGGTGCCTTGAGGCACTGGTCGGTCTGGGCTGCGATCTGGGTGACCTGCTGATCTCGTTGCGCGGTCGCCTGCGCCTGATCGGCAGCGGTGGGCTGTGCGTGGGCCGTGAAGATGAACGCCACCGCCACCAGGTAGCCGATCACGCACACCGCCAACAAGATCCGGGTGAACCGTCGGGCCGCTAATCGGCGCAGTTCGGCGGTGAGCAGCCGCCCGAACTTCGGTGCCGCGGTCCGGTCGCGGGCAGCAACAGCTGTGGACATCATGAAGAAACCTGCTCCATCGTCGGGTCGGGCGTCGGACTGTCGGAGGTCAGGTCGAGGAACACACTTTCCAGATCCGCGGCGATCGGGCTCAGTTCGGTCAGGTACAGCCCCGCGTCGCTCAGCACCTTCGTCACCACCGCCGGATCGGCGACGCCGCCCACGCGCAACGCACCGTCCAAGGACGTGACGGCGAACCCGGAGCGCCGCAACGCTTCCCGCCCCGCCATCGGATCAGCCAACCGAACCCGAACATCACCGGTGGTTCCGGCGGCCAACAACTGCGCGACAGATCCGGAGGCGATGACCTGCCCGTGGGACATGATCGCCACCCGGTCGCAGACCTGCTGTACCTCGCCGAGCTGGTGGGACGACAGCAGCACCGTCACCCCACTGGTCCCCAGACGTTTGATCAGCTCTCGGACCTCCCTGATCCCCGCAGCGTCCAAACCGTTGCCCGGCTCGTCCAGGATCAGCAACTCCGGATTCTTCAACAACGCGGCCGCGATCCCCAGCCGCTGCTTCATTCCCAGTGAATAGCCCTTCACCCGATCACCGGCCCGGCCGGCCAGATCCACCAGCTCCAACATCTCCTGCACCCGCGATTCCGGGATGTCCGAGGCGTGGGCCAGCAATGCCAAATTCCGTCGGCCGGAGAAATTGGGGAAGAACAACGGTGTTTCCACCAACGCCCCGACCCGGCCGATCACCAACGGCAACTCGTCCGGAACCGACTTGCCCAGCAGCGAAAACCTGCCCGAATCGGGCCTGACCAAACCGAGCAGCAACCGGATGGTGGTGGTCTTCCCGGAACCGTTGGGACCCAGAAAGCCGAACACACCACCCGCCTCGACCGTCAGATCCAGACCCCGAACAGCATGCTCTGGAGGTTTACGCCAACGCCGGTACGTCTTGTGCGCCCCACGGATCTCCACCACAGCCACAGCGGCCACCCTCCTTCGCCCTTGGGTAGGACTATGCATCATCAGCTGACCGACCACGGGGATCTACGGCCTCAACGGGTCGCCGTCCCCGCACAGACTTTCGTCCACGAACCTCCTACCCACGGTGATCGCACCCTGATCAGGTCAGCGGGGATGATCGGGAGGTGACGCGATCGAACGAGCCGCACCCCGCAGAGATCTTCGATTCGGTGGCCGACAAGTATCAGCAGGCCCGACCGGAGTATCCGGCGGAATTGTTCGACACCCTTCTCGAGACGGCAGGCATCGACGCCGATAGCGCAGTACTGGAGATCGGGTGCGCAACCGGCAAGGCCACCCTGCCGCTGGCCCGCCGCGGCCTTCACATCACCGGGGTCGAGATTGGAGCGGAACTGGCTGCCGCCGCCCGGCGAAACCTCGCCGCGTTTCCCGACGTCCGGATCGTGCACAGCGCGTTCGAGAGCTGGCGGTCTTCGGGACCCGGCCGGTTTGATCTGGTCCTCGCCGCCACAGCGTGGCACTGGCTCGACCCGGCGACGCGGTACCACCTCGCCTGGAATCAACTCCGCTCCGGGGGCCACCTGGCCTTCTGGAGCGCGCAGCATGTGTTTCCGATCGGCGGAGATCCGTTCTTCACCGACATTCAAGACGTCTACGACGCCCTCGGAGAGGGTATAGATGTCGGCGAACGACAGCGGCGCCCCGGTGAGTTGCCCGAGTCCGTCGCAGAAATCGTGACCACCGGGCTGTTCGAGAACGTCATGGTGCGTCACTTCGATTGGGAGGTCACCTACACGGCCGAGCAATACCTCAGGCTGCTCGACACATTTTCCAGTCACATCGCCATGGCCGCAGCTCACCGGGACCGGCTGTATTCCGAGATCAGACGCCGACTCGCCGACCGCCCGGACCCGCGACTGCGCCGACACTGGGGAGCAGTGCTGCATGTCGCCCAACGAATCGACGCCCCGGGGGGACGCCCTCGGACACCGTGAACTGCGCCGCCTCGAGTTCGTCCACGCCGCACTGGGCCCGGCCGGCGAGGTGCTCCGGCCGGGCCCAGTGCGATGGATCAATGCGAGAGCATCTTGGCAATCATCCTGGCCTTGATGAGCTCGGTGATGGCTTGCGTCGGCCGACCGCTGACGATGTTGTGCTCGGCATCGGAGGTCAACGACGCAGTCGCACTCATCGCGGCCGCACCGCCGGCGACGATCGCACTCTGTGCGAGGTCCCGAGCCACCGAGACCAGCGCGTCCTGTTGGGCGAAGCTGAACTTCTTACCGTCGGACATGGCCCCGGCGATGGACTTCAGCCGGCCCAGCAGTTGATCGGGGTTTCTCGCCGAGCCGTTAGCGGCCCAATATCGTTGCGAGATCACCACATCGAGCGCGTGCACCACACGGGACGCCCCGCTCTTGTATTCGAGTTGGTTGCGGAGCGCCTGGAGTCGATTGCGGTCCGGGTCGGTGCGCAGGCCCCAGCCGTACGGGAACAGCGGGTCATAGTTCTTGTCTCCCACGTTCATCGGCAGCTGACTTTCGGCCTTCACCCACGTCACCGGCAACCGGCCGGAGAACGATCGATTTCCGAAGAGAACATCGGCAACTCCGGCGCCCTCGGTTCCAGGTAGCCAGGAGGCCACCACTGCGGCCGCATTCGGCACGATGCCGGTCAGGTCCAGCGGTCGCCCTGAGACATCGAGCACCACGCATTTCATTGCGCCGCAGACCTTGTCGACGGCATCCCGGTCGGCCACGCTGAGCTGCAGGGTATGCCCGTTCACTCCGACGTCGCCCATGCCCTCGGCATAGGGAGTGTCGCCGACTGCGACGATCCCGACATTCGACCCAGCGGTGGAGGCGGCCGCTGTCGCCGAATACGTGACGATTGCGTGCGGAGCCACCTGTTTGATCCCGGCGAGAATCGAGGTGCCACCGGGGATATCGCCGCTCTGCCCCTGCCAGGTGAGGGTCCAGCCGCCGGTTTGATTGCCGACGTTGTCGGCAACGGATCCGGCGACATAGATCTTTGCGTTCTTCGACAGTGGCAGCAGGTTCCCGCTGTTCTTGAGAAGGACCTGCGACTCGGCCGCGGCTTTGCGGGCCACCGCCCGGTGGGCCGGCGAACCAATTGTCGATGCGTTGGATCGATCGGCGAACGGGTGGTCGAACAGCCCCAAGGCGAATTTCTGGGTCAGGATACGAGCGACCGCGTCATCGATCCTGGCCGTCGAGACGTCGCCGCTGGCGTTGAGAGCCGTCAGATCGGTGATGAATTTGGAATAGTCGTTCGGCACCATGATCATGTCCAGGCCGGCGTTGATGCCGATCTTGACATCGTTCTTGTAATCCGGGCTGATCTGGTCGATCGCGGCGTAGTCGCTGATGACGAAGCCCTTGAAGCCCAGCTGATTCTTCAGCACATCGGTGATCAGGTCGCCGCGGGCGTGCATCTTGATCGGGGCGGTGTCCTTGCCCAGGATCTGCAGACTCGAATACGACGGCATGACCGATCCGACACCCTTGTCGACCGCGGTCTTGAACGGCGCCAGGTACAGCGCATCCAGCTGTGCCTGCGTGGCGTAGGTGACGCCCTGATCGATCTTGTAGTTGCTGCTGGTGGAGGAGCCGTACTTGGTACCGCCATCGCCCAGGAAGTGTTTGGCCGTGGCCAGCACGCTGGTTTTCTTGGCGAGTTGCCCGTTGCCCTGGAGCCCGTCGATCACCGTTTCCATCTGGCTGACCAGCGACGGGTCCTCGCCGAACGACTCGTAGCTTCGGCCCCAGCGTTCGTCCCGGGTGACGCAGACACACGGCGCGAACGCCCAGGGAATACCGGTGGCCCTGGTCTCGGTGGCGGTGATCACGCCCTCCTGCTGGGCCAGCGCCGGGTCGCGGGTCGCGCCGATGCCGATGTTGTGCGGGAAGATCGTCGCTCCGGCCAGGTTGTTGTCGCCGTGCACCGAGTCGATGCCGTAGATCATCGGGATCTGCAGCGAGGTGCTCAGTGCCTGCGCCTGGTAGCCGTCGACCATGTCGGCCCACGCAGCCGCGGTGTTGGGAGTGGGCACCGAGCCGCCGCCGGAGAGCAGCGAACCCAGCTTGTACTTGGCGATGTCTGTGCCGTCACCCACGGCAGCCCGCTCGGCCTGGGTCATCTGACCGACCTTGTCGGCCAACGACATGCGCTTCACCAGGTCGGCCACCCGGGCCGCTACCGGCAGCTTCTTGTTCAGATACGGCAGCCCGTGCGCGTTGATCACCACTACCGGCGACGGCCCGACCAGGGTGGCATCGGCGGAGGTCAGGGTGACCGGAATGGTCCTCGACTCCCCCGCTGGGGTGCCTGCGATCGTCGGGACCGCGATGGTCTCGATTGTGGCGGCCGTACTGCCGGCCGGAAATGTGACCGACCCGGTTGCGGCGGTGAAGTCGGTTCCGGCGACGGCCGTACCGCCGCCGAGCCGGTAGCCCACCGTCACCGGCGCGCTCAGTGAGACGCCAGGCGCCAGGCGCAGTTTCACCCCGACCGAGGCACTCTGCCCGGCGTTCACCAGATAGGTGCTGTTCACTGCGGAGAACGACGCGGCCGAATGCCCGTACAGGGCGAAATCATCGAACACGAGATGGCCGGAGGCGCCTCCGGGCAGATTGACGGCGAAGCCCCACATGGACGTCAGGTTGAGTACACCATCCGACGGAGCACCGGACGGCTGGTAGTCGGTCCGCTTGACCATGCCGGCGAATGGTTCTTGGACCTGCTGCCAGCCGGCAACGGTGTCGGTGAAGAATCCCTGCCACAGTTCGGAACTGCCGGCGTTGCTGCCGCCGTCCTTGACCTCGTACTCGACTTTCTGCCCCGAACCGGTGCCCTTGACCCAGAAGCTGAAGCCGCCGTACACGCTCCAGTCCTGCGCAGCTGCGAGGTCGTCGCTGAATCCGCCGTAGCCGCCCACGGTGTACGGAACATCCAACGCATGGTTGCCCGAGGCGGTGCCCGGAAGATCGGGAGCGGCGGCGATGGTCAGGTTCGGCGTACTGAGGGCATCGGCACCGAAGCCGAACAGACCCGGGCCGGTGGTGCCGATCGGCACCGAACCCTCGAAATTCTCGATCAGCGGCAACGGCCCCGAAACAGCCGCGGCAGGCTCCGCCGTCGCGATCGAGACGAGGGAAAGCACGAGGGCAGCGGAACTGAGTGCCGCCACCTTTCGGCGCACTTTTCCGCTGGCCCGGTAGTGGTGGGAATGGTCCTTGTGCATCGACGACGCACCTCTCTGTGCGGTTCCGGAACGCCACGGCGAGTGTGGTGACGCTCACTGGCACGAGGGAGCGTAGCCATACCGCTACGCCGGGTCAATCAGTTGCGGTCGCCCGACTCGGACATCCGTGACGGGTGCGCGGCCAGGACGTCGTCGCACTCCTGCAGGGCGCGCCGAATGGCCTCGGGCGGAACCGGCCTGCTGAACAGATAACCCTGGGCATGGTCGCAATGCAGCGCAGCCAGAGCGGCGTACTGCGAAAGGGTTTCGACGCCTTCGGCGACGCAGATGGCGCCGACCGCGTGGGCCAGTCCGATCACGCTGGCGACGATCGCACCGTCATCTTCGTGCAGGCCGAGCCCGGCCACGAATTGCCGGTCGGCCTTCAACGCCGCGGCCGGATAGCGCTTGAGGTAGAGCAGTGAGCTGTATCCGGTCCCGAAGTCATCGATCGCTACCGACACTCCCAGGGCTCTGATCCGGTTGAAGACGGTCCTGGCCAGCTCGGCGTCCTCCAGGACTGCTGACTCGGTCACTTCCACCCACAGCCGTTCGGCCGGCAGTCCCGATTCCAGGATTGTCCGTTCGATCGTGTCGATGATGTCCGGGTGACCTACCTGGCGCGCCGAGAGATTCACGGCCATCTGCAGATCCAGGCCTTGCGCCGCCCACTCCGCACCCTGGCGGCAGGCTTCCTGGAGCACCCAGGCACCGAGCGGAATGATGATTCCGGTCGCTTCCGCCGCCGGAATGAAGGAGTCGGGCATCCTTGTCCCCTTGGGGTGGTTCCAGCGGATCAGTGCTTCCACTCCGATGACGGTGCCGGCGGCCAGATCAACCACCGGCTGGTAGTGCAGCGCAAATTCGTTTCGGTCCAGGCCCTCCAACAATTCCGCCTCGATGCGCACCCGGGCGGCGGCGTCCGCACGGAGTTCGTCGGTGAACATCCGGGTCAGTCCGCGGCCATGGCTTTTCGCGTAGTACATCGCCGCGTCGGCGTCCAGCAGCAGGTCGTCCACCTGTTGTGGTGCGCGTCCGACCGCGATGCCGATGCTGACCGTCACGGTCACGGTTCGACCCTTGAGAACAAATGGCGCCGCCATTGACTCCACGACCCGTTGCGCGAGTAGTTGGGCCTCAGCGGCAACGCCGATACTGGGCCACACCACGACGAATTCGTCACCGGCGAAACGAGCGACGGTGTCCCCGGACCGGACGTGCTGGCGCAGACGGTCGGCGACCCCGCGGAGCAATTCGTCTCCGACGGAGTGCCCGAGGCTGTCGTTGATCCGCTTGAACTGGTCGATGTCCAAGAAGGCGACAGCTACGTTCTGGTCGCTGCGTTCGGTCATCGCCAGGGCCTGGGCGACCCGGTCGTTCAACAATTGGCGGTTCGGCAGATCGGTCAGGGCGTCGTGCAGGGTGAGGTGCGCCAACGCCTGTTGGGCCTTTTTCATCGTGCTGAGATCGACATGGCTCAGAACGGCGCCGGACTCGGGCAGCGCGTTGGCCCGCACACTGAACCAGCGATCCTCGGTCGGGCTGTGACAGGGATAATCGGCCTCGAACCGGGCGATGTCTCCGGCCAGCAGCCGGCGGAGGTCCGTCGCCACTTCCTGGGCGACCCGCGCGTCGGAACCACCTGCCGCACGGCACACTTCGAGGTAGTTCCTTCCGAGTCCGAACAGATTCGGGTCACCGCCGTTGTGAACACAGAACTCGCGCCAGGCCCTGTTCACGGCGATGATGGTGCCGTCGCGGTTGACCGCGCAGGTGGCCGAATCCATTGCGTCGAGTAAGCTCAGCGCCAGTCGCTCGTATCGGTGCGCACGATTCTCGGCTCCACGCCGCTCCGCGGCGAACAGCACGGCGGTGGCCACTGCCCTGGCATCCTGCACCCCTTTCACCAGATAGTCCTCGGCGCCTTCGGA
>JAABVA010000253.1_pt1 | contig 70071 bp, 61 predicted proteins | sample 5560331 | NCBI WGS metagenome assembly JAABVA01 (sample SAMN12812661, study PRJNA571458) | rock metagenome | isolation source: Antarctica rocks | place: Antarctica: Victoria Land, Mt New Zealand sud | collected 2016-01-07
TCCTACGACAACTTGGTCGACCACTGCTGCGCCGCCTGGAACAAGCTCACCGATCAACCCTGGACCATCATGTCACTCGGACTGCGCGACTGGGCCCATGAGTTCTGATTATCGAGTCTTGGTATTATTGCTGCGAACCCTGCGCAAGCATCCGGCACGGCTGCGCGGCATCGCCGTGCTGCCCTTCGGGCTGCCCGGCCGTGAATATCAGGCGGCGCGGGACGCCGGCATCGTGGGACTGCGGTTGAACGTCCTCTATGGCGGCGGCGTTGGAATGGACGCGCTGCCGGACTACGGCGCGCTCTGCCGCGACCTTGGCTGGCACCTGCAGTTGTTGGTTGACGCACGCGGAATGCCGGCGCTGGCGCCTCGCCTTGTCCAGTTATCGGTGCCGGCCGTCGTGGATCACATGGGCCATTTCCCGGCCGCCGCCGGCGTCGCGGAGCTCGGCTTACAAACGCTGCTTTCGCTGGTGCAGGACGGCGCTTGGATCAAGCTGTCAGGGGCATACCGGGTGGCTAAGCCACCCTACGATGTAGCGCTGCCGCTCGCGCAGGCGTTGCTGGCGCAGGACGGGACCGCTACGTCCGGGGCTCAGATTGGCCGCATGTGGCGACCTGGGACACTATGCCGCGCTCGGCAGAGTTGCTCGACCTGCTCGCCGACTGGGCGCCGAACGAGATCATCCGTGAGGTCATCCTGGTGCACAACCCGGCGTGGCTTTATGGCTTCAAGGGAACTACGGCGTGACCGCAATGCGGTGATACGTCCGGCCGAAATAGATCAATCCCTCACGCGACGTACCAGCCTGGATCGCGTCGACCTCGCAGAAGAACACGCCGTGGGTGCCGACCTCGGAGACTTGTGCGATCCGGCAATCGAACGACACGACGGCGCCGGTCAGCACAGGCGCGCCCGTGGCCAGGATGATCCATCCCGCATGGCCGAACCGTTCGGTCATTGTATGGTCGGTAAAGCCCGCAAACACCGGCGACAGCCTCTCTTGCGAAGCCGCAAGCGTGTTCACGCAAAGGACGGCGTTGGCCTTGAACGCTTGATACGAGTCGCTCCCACGGTTCATGCAGACGAGCAGCGTCGGGGGATCATCAGTGACGCTGCATACTGCGGATGCCGTGAAGGCACAGCGTCCGGCGGGCCCATCCGAGGTTATGACGCTGACCGCTGCCCCAAGCCGGGCCATTGCGTCACGATAGACTTCACGGTCAACCAATTCAGCACCTCAACCCGTCGCACCAAGCAATATGGCGCGTCCGAACCGAAAACGGGAGGGGTCCAACGAAAACGGGCGTCCCTGTGGGACGCCCGCGCCGAAGGTAGCTCTTCGGAAAACTAGATCTTATTAGCGGCGTCGCGGACTGTGTCCTTTGCACCGCCGACAGCGCTCTCGACCTTGCCACCAGCCTTGTCAGCTTTGCCTTCAGCTTCCAACTTGGTGTCGCCGGTCAGCTTGCCAGCACCTTCCTTAATGGCACCCTTGGCCTTGTCGAACGCGCCCTGAACTCGATTTTCGTCAACCATCCCAGCCTCCCTCGCAGCTTGATGCCGCTAATATCATAACGGTCTCAGGGTCATTCGGTTGCATCAGGGATGTGCTATCACGCAGCCGAGAGCGGTGGTGCGACATCTTCGAGCGAGCGCTTCTCGGCATTCACGCCCAGAAATGCCTCAACCACCGCAGCGCCGATCATCAAGCCGCCTCCGAGCAGATAGCCGAGCATGACCTCGTCCCGCGATCCCGTTTGGATCAAGGCGCCGAACAATGTTGGCCCGGCAATCCCGCCGATCGCGGTGCCGAGCGCATAGAACACGGAAATCGCGACGGCGCGCACCTCCAGCGGGAAACACTCGCCGACTGTCAGATAGGCCGACGAGGCCGCAGCCGATGCGAAGAAGAAGATGATGGTCCAGGCTACCGTCTGCTGCGTGGCGTCCAGCAAACCGCGGGAGAACGCGATTCCAACTCCTGCCATGAGTATGCCGGCTAGAGCATAAGTCGCGGTGATCATCGTCTTCCGCCCCAGCGAGTCGAACAGACGGCCCAATAGGACCGGCCCGGCGAAGTTGCCCAGTGCGAACGGCAGCATGAACCAGCCGACATGCTGCGACGGCACGTCGTAGAACCGGGTCAGCACCAGCGCATAAGTGAAGAGCACGGCATTGTAGCAGAATGCCTGCGATCCCATCAGCGCCACGCCCAGCACCGTGCGGCTGCGGTAGTCCACCGCCAGCACGCGCAGGCTGGGCAGGAACCAGCCGCCCTGGTGCCGGCGCAGCCGCAGCCGACCGGACGGAACCGGCGGCAGCGGCGCTCCGGTTTCACGCTCGACCCGTGCCTCGATCTGGCCCACGACGTCGCTGGCCTCCTCGGGCCGGCCATGGGTCATCAGCCAACGCGGGCTCTCAGGAATGAAGCGGCGAAGGAACAGCACACCGATGCCAATCACGCCGCCGGTGACGAAGGCGAGCCGCCAGCCGATCTCTGGGTCGATCACCGTCGGGTCCAGCACGACGACGGCGCCCAATGCACCAAGCGCAGCGCCGAGCCAAAAGCTGCCGTTGATCACGAGGTCGGTGAAGCCGCGCCGCCGGGCGGGGATAAGCTCCTGGATGGTGGCGTTCACCGCCGCATACTCGCCGCCGATGCCCATACCAGTGATGCAGCGGAAGATCGCGAACGACCAAAAATTCCAGGAAAAGCCGGATGCGATGGTGGCGACCAAGTAGATCAGCACCGTGATGGTGAACAGCTTCTTACGGCCCAGCTTGTCAGTAAGCCAGCCGAAAAATAAAGCGCCGATGACAGCTCCGCCAAGGTAGGCGCTCGCTGTAAGGCCAATCTCCGTGCCAGTAAGCTGCAGGCGGGGGCTTGCGGAGATCGCCCCGGCAAGCGAGCCCACCAAGGTTACTTCGAGCCCATCTAGGATCCAGGTGATCCCTAAGGCAAAGATCACCAGCCAATGGAACCGGCTGAACGGCAATCGGTCCAGCCGATTGGGCACATCGGTCTCAAAAACGTCGGTATTGCCGGCGAGGTTGCTGCTCTGGTCCATCAATGCGCAACGGCGCAAGCCGGTTGAGGTTGCGAACTATTGTGCTGAAGCGCTCGCTTCGCTGCGCGTCGCGCCCACGCGGGCCGCTAGCGCCGCCGCCATGAACTCGTCGAGCGCTCCATCCAGTACTGCGCCCGGGTTGCCCGTCTCGAACCCGGTGCGCAGATCCTTCACCAACTGATAGGGCGCCAGCACGTAGCTGCGTATCTGGTGGCCCCAGCCGATGTCCGTCTTGGCGTTCTCCTGCACGGTGGCGGCCGCCTCGCGCCGCTGCAGCTCGGCCTCGTACATACGGGCTTTCAGCATGCCCATCGCGGTCGCCCGGTTGCGGTGCTGGCTGCGATCGGTCTGGCAGGCCACCACGATGCCGGTCGGGATATGCGTGATGCGTATGGCGCTTTCCGTCTTGTTCACGTGCTGACCGCCGGCGCCGCTGGCGCGGAAGGTGTCGATGCGTAGGTCGCTCTCGTTCACCTCGATCTCGATGGTGTCGTCCACCACCGGATACACCCAGACGCTGGCAAAGCTCGTCTGCCGCCGAGCTGCACTGTCGAACGGGCTGATCCGCACCAGCCGATGCACCCCGGCCTCGGTCTTCAGCCAGCCATAGGCGTTGGGACCCGACACCTGCATGGTCGCCGACTTGATGCCGGCCTGCTCGCCCTCACTCTGCTCCATGAGCTGGACCTTGTAACCATGCTGCTCGGCCCAACGCGAATACATACGCGCCAGCATCTCGGCCCAGTCCTGCGCCTCGGTGCCGCCAGCGCCGGAGTTCACCTCCAGGAAAGCGTCGTTGGCGTCGGCCTCACCGGACAGCAGACTCTCGATCTCGCGCCGCTTTGCCTCGTCCAGCAGCGTGCGGAGCGTCGCCACACCATCGGCGACCATGGCCTCGTCGCCCTCGGCATCCGCCATGTCGATGAGGTCGAGCGTGTCCGATGCGTCGCCCTCAAGCTTCCGCAGGCCCTCGATCGCACCCGCCAACCGGTTGCGCTCGCGCATGAGCGCCTGCGCCGCCGCCGCATCGTTCCAGAGCGCCGGGTCCTCCGATAGAGCGTTCAGCTCCTCCAAGCGGGCCGAGGAGGCATCCCAGTCAAAGATGCCTCCTCAGCAGCGCGAAGGTCTGCCTGAGCTGCTGGTTGAGCGCGTCTGATTCGGTCGTCATCGCCTGATACTTAGTGACCGACCCGCGCTAATACAGCCCGCCCACGCCGCTGTCGATGCCGAGCCCCGGACCGCCGCTGACGGTCGTCACTCCGCTCGAGTCGCCGCCGCCGATGACGCCCTGGGTGGCGCCAGGCACCTGGTCGAGCTTCCATGCGTCGGTAATCCGGCCGCTACCGCTGTCCCATGCCGCCATCTTCACGCTGTCCGGCATGCGGAACGCAAGCGACGGCCGCGCCTTGAGCGCCGACGCCATGTAGTCGTGCCAGATCGGCGCGGAGATCGAACCGCCGGTCTCTTTTTCGCCCAGGCTGGTGTTGTCATCGAAGCCGACCCATACCGCCGTGACCAGGTCGGGGGTGAAGCCAACAAACCACGCGTCGTTGAAATCCTGGCTCGTTCCCGTCTTGCCGGCGATCGCGCGATGCAGCCCGGCGCCGGCCGCGGCCCCGGTGCCCCGCGCGACCACACCCTGCATCATCGTGATGAGCTGGAACGTGCTGGCCGGGTCGGCCACCTGCTTGCGCATGTCCACGACGCTCGGCGGTTTGCCGACGTCGGCGCAGCCCGGGCACTCCAACCCGCTGGTGCGCCAGATGACCTTGCCGTCGCGGTCCTGCACGCTGTCGACCATAGACGGCAGCACCTCCCGACCGCCCATCGCCAGGCCGGCATAGGCGGCGGCCTGCCGCAGCACCGTCGTTTCGACCGCGCCGAGCGACGCGGGCAGCACGCGCGGCATGCCGTCCACGACGTGGAAGGCCATAGCCTTCTGCGCCACTGCCTCCATGCCGACCCGCTCGGCAAGGCGGACGGTTACAAGGTTCAGCGACCTTTCGAGCGCGATCCGCATCGGGGTCGGACCGTTGAAGGTCAGCCCGTAGTTGTTCGGCCGCCACTGCCCCTGCGCGCCGAGGTTTTGCACATACGGCGCATCCAGCACGCGCTGGCTGGGCGACAGGCCCGACTCCAGCGCCGTCAGATAGACGAAGGGCTTGAACGAGCTGCCGGGCTGCCGCTGCGCCTGGGTTGCGCGGTTGAACTGGCTGGCTTCGAAGTTCCAGCCGCCGGACATCGCCAGCACGCGGCCGGTTGCCGGGTCGAGCGACACGAGCGCACCCTGCACCTGGGGAATCTGGCGCAGCAGCATACGCTCGGACTTGGCTGGGCCGCGGACCGGAGCGAGCTCCGCCATGACGACGTCGCCCACCTGCAGCACGTCCGCGATCCGCCGCGGCACCGGGCCGAGCCCGTTCGACTGGGTCGGCCGTGCCCATGCGAGGTCGCCCAGCAGCATGGACGAAGTATGCGGGACGCTGCCGGCCGCGCGGTCGAGCCAGCCGAGCTTCGCCTCGTCGTTGGTGGTGTCCAGGACCACCGCCAGCGTCCATTCCGGCAGCATGCCCGCCGGACGCGGGGTCGCGGCCAGGCGGTTGCTCCATCCGAGCTTCAGCCCGGGCCCGCCCTCCAGGTGCGCCGCCGCCCCGCGCCAGCCGCCGCGGGCGCGGTCGTACGAAAGCAGCCCCTGGCGCAGCGCCTGGTCGGCGGCGGACTGCAGTGCCGGGTCGAGGCTGGTGCGTATGACGTAGCCGCCCTGGGTCGTCGCGTCGGCGCCGAACTGCTCGATCATCTGGCGGCGCACCTCCTCGCCGAACCACTCGGCGCCGACGATGGTCTCGGGCCGATGGAATACGGCGGGGCGGATCGGGGTCGCCTTGGCCTCGCTGGCCTCGGCCGCGGTGATGGCGCGGTCCTCGGCCATACGGTCGATCACCCAGTCGCGCCGGGCCTTGGCGGCGTCGGGGAAGCGGAACGGGTTGTAGTTGTTGGGGGCCTTCGGCAGCACGGCAAGGAACGCGGCCTCCGGCAAGGTCAGCTCGTCGAGGCCCTTGTTGAAATAGGCCTGCGCGGCGGCCGCCACCCCGTAGGACTGCAGGCCGAGGTAGATCTCGTTCAAATAGAGCTCGAGCACGTGCTCCTTGCTCATCGATTGATCGATGCGCACCGCCAGGATGAGCTCTTTCACCTTGCGGGCGACCGAGACCTCGTTGCCCAGCAGCATGTTCTTCGCGACCTGCTGGGTGATGGTGGACGCACCGATCGGCCGCCTGCCATGGCCGTATTGCATGAGGTCGAACCAGCCGGCGCGGGCGATCGCCAGCGGATCGACGCCGCGGTGGCTCCAGAACTTCTGGTCCTCCGCCGATAGGAAGGCCTGCTTCACCACCTCGGGGATGGCCGTGATCGGCACGAAGATGCGGCGCTCGGTCGCAAGCTCGGCGATCAGGCGGCTATCTCCGGCATACACCCGGCTCATGACGCGCGGCGCGTAGTGGCGCAGGCCGTCGAGCGTCGGCAGGTCGGCGGCGTAGCGCTCGTAGGTCTGCCACGCGAACAGGCCGGCCGCCAGGCCGGTCAAGGCGACCAGCGCGAACACGGCGGCGAACAGCCGGCGCAGCCAGCGGAAGCGCGAACGCTTGGCCCCGATAGCCCGCTGCTCGCTGGAAGCGCCGCTCCGCAGCCACGCCGCCCCTACCTTGCTCACGACCGGCGCGTCCGAAATTGGCGCCCGGCCCCGATCCTCGTCTCGACCGCTCATAACCCGTCCCTCGTCCTAGCCACTAACCCGCGCACCGTGCTCACTCCCGGCCAAGAAGTCCTCGATTGCACGCTGTAGCGCCATAGCGACGCGGACGCGATGGTCCGAACGGCGCAGTGCAGCTTCATCTTGCAAGTTTGACATGAATCCCATCTCGACCAGCACGCTGGGGATGTCGGCGGCGCGCAGCACCATGAACCCGGCCCGGCGCGATGGGTTGGCCAGCATGCCGATATCAGGTCGCAGGGCGCTGACCAGGCGATGCGCGATCCGCACCGAACCGGCATGCGTCTCCTGCCGGACCAGGCTGCCCAGGATGTTGGCGACTGCCGGGGACATGTCTCGGAAGTCTGGGCCGCCAAACCGGTCGGCGCTGTTTTCACGACGCGCCAGGGCGGCGGTCTGCGCGTCGGACGCCGTGTCGGACAAGGTATAGACGCTGGCGCCGCGTACCCTGGGGTCTGCCAGCGCGTCCGCGTGCAGCGACATGAACAGCGCGGCGCCCCGGCGTTGGGCGATGCCGACGCGGTCGCGCAGCGGGATGAATACGTCCCGGATGCGCGTGAGCTCGACCCGGCAGCAGCCGGCGCGCTCGAGCTGCCGCTTGAGCTCCAGCGCTGCGGCGAACGCGACGTGTTTCTCATAGGTCCCGGAGACGCCGATGGCACCGGGATCCTTGCCGCCATGGCCGGGGTCCAGCATGACGAGCGGCAAGGGCCGGGCGATGCGCGTGGGCGCAGGCCGGGCGGGTGCACTCAATGCCAATGCCTTGGAGGCGGTAGCCGTCCCGATTGCCGCTGCGGCGAACAGGGCGCGACGGGACAGGTTGGGAGCTTCGGCCATTCGGGTCACGTATCACACGAAGCGGGCGACCCTTACAGGCATCTTACGTGCGCCAAATGATGTGACCTTGCAGACACGATCGGGTTGCGGCATAGTTGCAACGCTCCGGTGGTGCAACGCCGGCGAGCCAACGTTTTTGCGGCCCCGATTGCTCGGACACTGCTGCATTCACGGTCGCGACCTCGCCCACTAGCACCGTCCGCCCGCGCCGCGCGACCTCGCGCGCCGGGTGCGTCCAGCGGGCCTTTTGCCGATAGGCACCGGGTTCATGGACCAGGGCTGATGACCTTAACCTGGGCAGCGCCGCCGGTTGCCGGCAGCTCTGACCCGCTCGCCAGGACCCTCATGCCGACTGTCGTGCTCGTCCATCCTATCTCCGGACTGAATACGTCGCAGCCAGCTCCCGGCCGCAGCGGGAACCCGATCCCTCCCCGCCCCTTCTGCCGCCGCCGCGCCGTGCCCCGCACGCGTGTGCCCCCGGCACACCGGAGTTCAAGATACGATGACGAAACGCATGTTGATCGACAGCACCCACGCGGAAGAAACCCGCGTCGTGGTGCTGGACGGTAACAGACTTGAAGACTTTGACGTCGAGACGTCGACCAAGCAACAGCTCAAGGGCAACATATACCTCGCCAAGGTCGTCCGTGTAGAGCCTAGCTTACAGGCTGCATTCGTCGAATATGGCGGTGGCCGGCACGGATTCTTGGCCTTCGGCGAAATCCATCCGGATTATTATCAAATTCCGGTTGCCGACCGGCAGCGCCTGCTGGAGATGCAGGAGGCCGAGGCCCGCGAGGACGAGGACGCCGAGGACCGGGCCGCGGCGCGGGACGCTAGGGAAATCCATATCGCCGCTGCACCGCCTGCGACCAACGGCGCTGGCACTCCGGACGGTGCTGACACGCCTGATGGGATTGAGGATGCTGGCCGCAACGTCGGGCCAGACGTGATGGACGCGATCACCGACGCGTCCTACGCCGTCCAGGCCGACCCAGAGGCGGCCAAGGAGGCTTTGCCCCGCCCGGATCAGGTGGCCCAGGCAGCCGCGATCGCCCAAGATATCCTTGTGGCCCCGCACGAGGCCGAGACGCTGTTCGCGGACGATGTCGCGCCAGCGCAGGAGGCCATTGCGGCGCCATGGCGCGAGGAGCCTACTGCAGAGCCGCCCGATGAGGCCGGAGCCGACATGGCGCCCGAGTCCAATTCCTCCGACGCCAGCGTGCCTGGGGCCGATGTTCCAGCGTCGTCCGAGCTGGGTGCTTCAGCACCTGAGCTTAGCATGTTCGACGGTCCTGGGGTCGAGGGAACCGTGGTCGACGGGATCGTGGTCGAGGAGCCCGCAGTCGAGGCGGCTGTGGCCGAAAACGGCGCGGCCGACGCAGGCCTTGGCGAGGCTGTGCTGGACCAGCCTTCCGAGAACGGCATCGACCACGCCGAGCCGCCTGAGTCGATAAACGGCGAGAGCGAGGAGCCGCGCGAGCAGCGCGCCCCGCCTCGGTTCCTGCGCAACTACAAGATTCAGGAAGTGATACGCCGCCGGCAGATCCTGCTGATCCAGGTCGTGAAGGAGGAGCGCGGCACCAAGGGCGCGGCGCTCACGACCTATATCTCGCTGGCCGGGCGATTCTCTGTGCTGATGCCGAACTCGCCCCGCGGCGGCGGCATCTCGCGCAAGATCACCTCCGCCGCCGACCGCCGCCGGCTGAAGGAGGTCACAGCCGAGCTCGACCTGCCGCGCGGCATGGGACTGATTGTCCGCACCGCCGGGGCCAACCGTCCGAAGCCCGAGATCATCCGGGATTGCGAATACTTGCTCAATCAGTGGGACCAGATCCGCGACCTGACGATGAATTCGGTCGCGCCTGCGCTGATCTACGAGGAGGCGAGCCTGATCAAGCGCGCCATCCGCGATGTTTACTCGAGAGACGTTGACGATATTCTCGTCGATGGCGAGCAGGGCTGGCGGGCCGCGCGCGATTTCATGCGCATGCTGATGCCAACCCATGCCCGCAAGGTGCAGCTGTGGAAGGACCCGCAGCCGCTGTTTGTCAAGGCGCAGGTCGAGGCGCAGCTCGACGCCATGCTGTTGCCCACCGTGCAGCTCAAATCCGGCGGCTATTTGGTCATCAACCAGACCGAGGCGCTGGTGGCGATCGACGTCAACTCCGGCCGCAGCACGCGGGAGCGCGGCATCGAGGAGACGGCGCTCAAGACCAATATGGAGGCGGCGGAGGAGGCGGCGCGCCAACTCCGGCTGCGCGATCTGGCCGGGCTGATCGTGATCGACTTCATCGACATGGAGAGCCGGCGCAACATCGCTTCTGTCGAGAAGCGGCTGAAGGACGCGCTGAAGATCGACCGTGCGCGAATCCAGGTCGGCTCCATCAGCCCTTTCGGCCTGATGGAAATGAGCCGGCAGCGGCTGCGCCCTTCTCTCGCTGAAACCAGTCTGGTCATGTGCACGCACTGCGCCGGGACCGGCCAGGTGCGCAGCACCGAGAGTGCGGCATTGCACGTGCTGCGTGCCGTCGAAGAAGAAGGGGCGAAGCGCAGGGCGGCCGAGATCGTCGTGCATGTGGCCGGGTCGATCGCGCTTTATGTGCTGAACCATAAGCGGGTGCGGCTTGCAGAGATCGAGACCCGCTATGGGATGCGGGTCGCGTTCGCCGCCGACGACATGCTGCTGCCGCCGAACACCCGGATCGAGCGTGTGCGGGCGCAGGCGGTGTCGGAGCTGCCGGCGCCCATCTCCCAGCTTGCGCCGCCAGAGCCGTTCGAGGACCCCGACGAGGAGTCGATGGACCGGCCTGCCGATACGGCGCCGGTCAGCGACGAGGGGGATGACGACGAGGCGCCACGGCCCGGCGAGACAGCCGAGGAGGGCGAGCAGCGCAGCCGCCGCCGTCGCCGCCGTCGCCGTGGAGGACGCCGGGAGGACGGCGTAGCCGACATCGCGGCTCAGGCCGACCTGGCAGTGACCGGGCCTGAGACGACCGGGCCTGAGACGACCGGGCCTGAGACGACCGGGCCTGAGACGACCGGGCCTGAGACGACCGTGCCTGAGCCGGCCGGGGTTGAGGCGGCTGAGGCAGTTGCGACCGGCGCTGCTGCCGTCGATCCTGGACCGAGCGAGGTCGGCAGCGAGCCGGCCGTGCAGCCGGAAAGCATTCCGGATGTCGGTGACGCAATCATGGAAGCACTGACGATCAAGCCGGCCGGGGACGACGCTCCCGCCGTCGCGGATACTGCCGCCCCGGAGAACACCGACGCTGCCAGCGACGACGCCGACCGCAGCAAGCGACGGGGCCGCCGCGGTGGCCGCCGCCGTCGGCGCGAGCCCGGCGATGCTCCAGCCACCAGCGGGTCAGCTGAGGGGAGCGCTGGCGAACCCGGCGATGAAACGCGCGCTGTGCCGGTCTATACGCCGCCGGTTTACGCGCCACCCGCCTATGTCGGACCGACCCCCGCCGATCCGTTCGGCGGGACGTCGGCGTTCGATATCTTCGACGCGATCGAGCAGGCCGAACAGGAGCGTGCCCTCGCCGCAACCGTGTCGCCGCGCCGGGCACCGGAGGCGCCTGCCGTCGAGCCGCCGATTGAAGAGATGCAGCGCGAGCAACCGGTCCAAGACGCGCCGTCCGAACCGGAGCCTGTAACCATGTCGGTTGGCAATTCGGACCCGGTTGTGGGTGAGCCCAAGGCGGAGGCTCAGATTGAGGCCGAGGCGCAGCCTAAAGCCGAACCGGCGGTCGGGCCGCTGATCGTGCCGACGCTGATCGACGGCGCCGACACGCTTACTGATAAGAAGCGCGGCTGGTGGCGGCGCTGACGCACTGACTGGAGGGCGGGGCGATCGGGGTCGCCCCGCCCGTGCCGCCTTCAATGGCGGCGTCGCCTACCGGAACCGGGCCAGCCGGTTCGCCGCCTCGATCATATCGGCCTCCGGCCCGCAGTAGCTGAACCGGAGCGTCCGTGCGCCGCGCGTCCGGTCGAAATCGACGCCGGCCGCCACGGCCACGCCGGCCTCCGCCAGCATGCGGGCGCAGAACGCCGTGCTGTCGTTGGTTCGCGCACCGACGTCGGCATAGATATAGAACGCGCCATCCGGAGCCGCGATGTCCGGGAACCCGGCGCCGGGCAATGCCGCCAGCAGATGGTCGCGGGACCGGCGATACCGTGCGACGTTGCGCTCAAGCTCCCCAGCGCAATCGAATGCCGCCTCCGCCGCCACCTGGCAGATATGCGGCGCCGAGATGAACAGGTTCTGCGCCAGGCACTCGACTGGCCGAACCAGGTCGTCCGGCAGCACCATCCAGCCGACCCGCCATCCGGTCATGCTGAAATACTTGGAAAAGCTGTTGATCACGACAGCATTCGGGCTGAATGCCGCAGCCGTGGCGATCGGGCGCCCGTATTGCAGGCCGTGATAGATCTCGTCCGAAATCAGCCGTACCCCATGCGCGTCGCACCACGCGGCGATAGCGGCAAGCTCATTAGGCGTCAGCATCGTCCCGGCGGGGTTGCATGGGCTGGCGACGATTACGCCGTCCGGCGCCGGGTCCAATTGGTCCAGAAGCGCCACAGTCGGCTGGTAGCGCGTCGCCGGCCCGGTTTCTACGACGACCGGATGCAGCCCGAGCGCAGTCAGGATGTTGACGTAGGGCGGATAAAACGGCGCGGCAAGGGCCACGCGGTCGCCGGGATCGAACGAAGCGAGGAACGCGAGCGGGAATGCGCCGCTCGCACCCGTCGTTACGGCTATGCGGCGGGCCGGTACGTCGGCGGCATACCAGTGCTGATAGTGCCGCGCGATCCGGTTGCGCAGCGAAGGCCGCCCCATTGCCTCGGTGTAGCCGAGGGGATCGTCGTTCCGCAGGGCAGCCGTCACCGCCGCCACTGCGCCGGCGGGCGCGCCGGTGCCGGGCTGCCCGACCTCCATGCGGATGATGCGCGGGTCCGAAGGCGCCAGCGCCGCCTGCCGGGCATTGGCCGCCGCGATCACGTCCATCACCCGGAACGGCGGTGCGTGCGCGCCACGGCCGACCTTGAGCGCCATCCTAGTTGCTGCCCGCCGCGAGCCCGGCGCTGCGCGGATCGACGGCCGAGCTGCAGGAGCCGTCGCTGTCCGGCAGATAGCGCGAGCAAGCGATGGCATTGGCGCGGCCCGGCTCCGGCACCGCGGCCGGCATGGCGGCGGAGGAGCGTAGTGTGTTGGTGAGGCCCACCGCGACGGCCAGCGCCGCGCCCTCCTGCCCAGACCCGGTGACGGCGGCCCGGAAACCACGCAGGTTGGAGTTCCAGGCGATGGCTGCCGACAGCAACGGCGGTGTCGCCGCACGGGGCGAGGCCGCGAGCAGAATCCCCATCCCTGGCGCCACGCGCCCGGTGCCGAACAGGTTGTTCATCGTCAATGCACAGGCGACGCTGTTGCCATTCCTGTCGAGGACGGCGAAACCCGTGGACGCCGGCAAAGGCGGCAACGATCCGCCTGTGGGCGCTGCGGACAGCACCGCCTGCGCGTCGCCGCCACCCTGACGCCATCGCGCGACGGCGCCGACTGCACGCTCCTGGGCCGTGGCGACGTCGTTTGGATTGGACTGCAGCGCCTGGAACGCCGCCGCGGCGCCGAGGCCGCCATCGGCTGGCGGCGGCAGGAACGCCACGCTGTCGCGCTCGGCGCGGACCACCAGCGGCCCGCCCGTGCGCGGCAGCGCAGCCCGCATGTCGGCCAGCGACAAGCCGCCGCCGGCGATGCGGGATGCGTCCTCCAAACGGCGTGCCAGCGCGCCCTGATACAGGTCGCCGACGCCCGCAGTGCGAAGCTGCGCCAGAGTGCCGCCCAGGTCGTTCTGCAGCAGGGTGCCGCCCTCGGCGATCGGCGTGCCGCCCGGTGCGAATACGGCGGCGGCATTGGGGTCCGCCGCCAGCGGCGCGGCCACCAGCGCCAGATCGAGCAGCAACGCGCGCGAGATCGGCACGCCGAAGCGCGCGAGCTGCTCGGCCGGCGCGATCAGGCTCTCGAACGACTGCTTGCCATAGCGTGCGTGCAGGGCGAAGAGGCCGCGGGCCAGCATCGGCACCGCCGCCGGGCGGTCGGTGTTGGGCGGAGGCGCGTTGGGAGCGACAGGGGTGAATACGATGGCCTCGGGATTGCCCTGGCCGGGCCCGCTGAGGCTCGGATTATAGGCCAGGCACGCGCCGCCGCCGCCCAAGCCGGCGCGGGATGGTAAAGTCACGGCCAGGGTGAAGCCCAAAGCCACGGCTGCGTCGGCCGCGGTGCCGCCCAGGGCCAAGACCTCGCGCGCTGCCAGCGCAGCCCGCGGTTCGTCCGCGACGGCGCTGCCGATGAACCCGGCCAGCCGCTTTGGTCCGTCCGAGCCCGATTGGCCGCCCAGGAAGGTGTCCTTGATCGATCCGATGGTCGAGCAGCCCGTCATCGCCAAGGCCGACGCCAGGGCCGACGCCAGCAGGACCGCCCCGCGAAGCCGTTGGCGGCGGAGGTTTCTTGCCTCGCATACGGGGGCTGCGACCTGGATCCTGCTACATTCCAACGATAAATCCCCTAGCGACCTATGGTTCGTGCCATAGCGGCCTTCGCTTCGACCAGCAACCGATGGTATGCGGGGATGCGACGCCGACCCTCGTTCAAGGACTCCACCGATGCGCCCATCCCCCTCCGCCGCCTTCGCATTGCTGCTGCTGGCCGGGCCGGCCGCTGGTCAGGGTCTCACGACCGCTCAAAGGGCCGAGGTCGTCGGTATCTTGCGCGAAGCGTTGCGGGCCGATCCGTCCATCCTGCGCGAGGCGCTCGTGGCGCTGCAGGCCGACGACGCACGGCGCCAGGAGACGGCGACGCGGGACACCATCGCCAAGCTTGCGGGGAGTTTGGTGGACGCGGCCGATCCCGTCGTCGGCAATCCGCTGGCGGATGTCACCATCGTCGAGTTCTACGATACGCGCTGCCCGTATTGCCGCCGCATGATGCCGACGCATGCCGCGCTGCTGCAGGCCGATCCGAACGTGCGGATCGTGTTCAAGGACCTGCCGATCCTCGGCCCGGCCAGCCAATTGGAGAGCCGGGCGCTGTTGGCGGCGCAGCGCCAGGGCGGCTATTTCAAGCTGCAACAGGCGGTGATGAGCGACAAGGCGCCTTCCACCCGCGACACACTGCGCGCGGAGGCGGAGCGGCTAGGGCTTGATGGCGGTCGCCTGGTGCGGGATATGGACGACCCAGTCATCAAGGCACGTCTTGAGACCAACATCGCCCTGGCTCAGCAGCTCGGCTTGCAGGGCACCCCGGCGCTGATCATCGGCAAGAAAGCGTTCGCTGGGCTGATCGAGCTCGGCGACCTGCAGCAGGCGGTTGCGGCGGCGCGGGCGGAGAACTAAGCCGTTTCTCTGAACAGTTCACGCCCGATCAGCATCCGCCTGATCTCGCTGGTGCCCGCACCGATCTCATACAGCTTGGCGTCGCGCAGCAGCCGGCCGGTCGGGTAGTCATTGATGTAGCCATTGCCGCCCAGCACCTGGATCGCCTCGAGCGCCATCCAGGTCGCCTTCTCCGCCGCATAGAGGATCGCGCCGGCTGCGTCCTTGCGCGTCGTCTCGCCGCGGTCGCAGGCCTTGGCGACGGCATAAACATAGGCTTTAGCAGCATTCATCGTCGTGTACATATCTGCGATCTTGCCCTGCATCAGCTGGAACTCGCCGATCGCCTGCCCAAACTGCTTGCGCTCATGAATATACGGAAGAACGACGTCCATGCAGGCCTGCATGATGCCGAGCGGCCCCGCCGCCAGCACCGCACGCTCATAGTCCAAACCTGACATCAGCACGTTCACGCCGCGGCCCACGCCGCCCATCACGTGCTCCTCCGGCACCTCGCAGTCCTGGAACACCAGCTCCCCGGTATTGCTGCCGCGCATGCCAAGCTTGTCGAGCTTCTGGGCACAGGAGTAACCCTTCATGCCTTTCTCGATCAGGAACGCCGTGATGCCGCGCGGGCCCGCCGTGGGATCGGTCTTGGCATAGACCACCAGCACGTCCGCCTCCGGCCCGTTGGTGATCCACATCTTGGTGCCGTTCAGCACATAATGGTCCCCGCGCTTGTCCGCCCGCAGCCGCATGCCCACCACGTCCGACCCGGCGCCGCTCTCGCTCATCGCCAGCGCACCCACCTGCGTGCCGCCGATCAGGCCCGGCAAGTAGCGCCGCTTCTGCTCCTCGGTGCCGTTCTTGCGGATCTGGTTCACGCAGAGGTTGCTATGCGCGCCATAGCTCAGGCCCACGGACGCGCTGGCGCGGCTGATCTCCTCCATCGCCACGCAGTGCTCGAGGTAGCCCATGCCGGCGCCGCCATAGTCCTCCTCGACGGTGATCCCCAGCACGCCGAGGTCGCCCATCTTGCGCCAAAGGTCGGCCGGAAAGTCGTTGCTGCGGTCGATCTCGGCGGCGCGCGGCGCGATTTCGTCGGCGGCAAAGCTCTCGACGGACCCGCGCAGCATGTCGGCGGTCTCGCCGAGGTCGAAGTTGAGGCCCGGCAGGCGGTTCAGCAGGCTTGCAGACACGAGAGGATTCCTTTTGTGTTCAAGCGAAATATAGGCCAGAAGCCGCCCATGACCACAGCGATCAGCCCAACGATCAGCTACGTGCACGGCGCGCTGGATCTGCCTCTGCTGGGCGAGACGCTGGGCCAGAACCTCGACCGCACCGCCGCGCGCGTCCCCGGCCACCCGGCGCTGATCGTGCGCAGCCAAGGCGTGCACTGGAGCTATGCCGAGCTGGTGCGCCATTCGGAGGCGTTCGCCGCCGGGCTGCTGGCGATAGGCCTGCAACGCGGGGACCGGCTGGGCATTTGGTCGCTGAACAGCGCGGAATGGGTCGTGGTGCAGTTCGCGACCGCCAAGGCCGGGATCATCCTGGTCAACGTGAACCCGTCCTATCGCGCGACGGAGCTGGAGTTCGCGCTGAACATGGTCGGCTGCAAGGCGCTGGTGTGCGCGACGCGGTTCAAGACCAGCGACTACCTCGGCATGCTGGCGCAGATCGTGCCGGAGCTCGCCGGCTCGACGCCGGGCCAGCTTGCGAGCCAGCGGCTGCCGGACCTGCGGACCGTGATCCAGATCGGCGGCGCATCGCCGGGCTGCATGCCGTTCGACGACGTGGCCGGGCTCGCCACCGAGGCGCACCGGGCGGAGCTGGCCCGGCTGCAGCCGCTGCTGCAATTCGACGACCCCATCAACATCCAGTTCACCAGCGGCACGACCGGCGCGCCGAAGGGCGCGACGCTGACCCACCACAACATCCTGAACAACGGATTCTTCATCGGCGAGGCGATGCGGCTGTCGGAGCAGGACCGGCTGTGCATCCCGGTGCCGCTGTATCACTGCTTCGGCATGGTGCTGGGCAACCTCGCCTGCACCACGCACGGCACCGCCATGGTCTATCCTGGCCCGGGCTTCGACGCGCTGGACGTGCTGCAGACGGTCGCGAGCGAGCGCTGCACCGGGCTGCACGGCGTTCCCACCATGTTCATCGCGGAACTCGAGCATCCGGAGTTCGACCGCTTCGACCTCAGCAGCCTGCGCACCGGGATCATGGCGGGATCGCCCTGCCCGGTCGAGGTGATGCGCCGCGCCGTGGACCGCATGCACCTGCAGGAGATCACGATCTGCTATGGCATGACCGAGACGAGCCCGGTGAGCTTCCAAAGCTCGACCTCCGACTCGCTGGAGCGCCGGGTCAGCACGGTGGGCCGGGTTCATCCGCATCTTGAGGTGAAAATCATCGACGCCGAGGGCCGCATCGTGCCGCGCGGCGTGGCCGGCGAGCTGTGCACCCGCGGCTACAGCGTGATGCTGGGCTATTGGGGCGACGACGCGCGCACCCGCGGCGTGATCGACGCGGCGCGCTGGATGCATACCGGGGACCTCGCCACGATCGACGACGAGGGCTTCTGCAACATCGTCGGCCGCATCAAGGACGTGGTGATCCGCGGCGGCGAGAATGTGTATCCGCGCGAGATCGAGGAGTTCCTGTATCGCCATCCGGCCATCCAGGACGTCCAGGCATTCGGCGTGCCGGACCCGAAGTATGGCGAAGAACTCTGCGTTTGGATCAAGCTGCGCGGCGGCGAGAGCTTGGCGGAGGCGGATGTCCAGGACTTCTGCCGCGGGCAGATCGCGCACCAGAAGGTGCCGCGCTACGTGCGTTTCGTCGACGACTTTCCCATGACGGTGACCGGCAAGATGCAGAAGTTCCTGATGCGCGAGGCGATGGAGCGCGAACTGGGCGTGCGCGCTGCCCAGACTGCATGACGTTTTGACCGCTTGACCCGAATGCCCTGCCCGCGCTACGCCCCGCGCGCTGTCCCGTTCGTCTAGAGGCCTAGGACACGGCCCTTTCAAGGCTGTAACACGGGTTCGAATCCCGTACGGGGCACCATCCGATGCCGACCACGACTGCACTTCGAACCATTGCACTCGACGCGAGGGCGGCCGGCGCGCATGGCCGCGCGATCGAGGCCTGGCGCGCCCTGCTGGTGCAGCATCCGGACGACTGGACCCTGGCGCTCGGACTGAAGCGGGACCTGAAGGCCGCGCTGCACTATCCGGACTCCGACCCGCAGTTCCGCCGGGCCGCCCGGCATCTTCCGGATGCGGAATGGCTGGCGCACTACACGGCGCTCTATGCCTACCACATGGACGACCTCGACACGCTGCAGCATCGCGCGGCCGACCTGCTGCAGCAGCAGCCGGGCAACGCGACGTTGCATGCGCTGGACGCCGACGTGGCGCGGCAGCGGCGCGACTGGATAAGGGCAGCCGTGGGCTTCGCCGCCGCGCGTCGGCTTGATCCCAACAATTCGGAATACTCTGCGAAGCTCAATGCCGCCCTGATGTATCAGCGCGTCGGCGCCTGGTTTGCCGAGCAGCCGATGCATGGGGACGCCTACGGGATCGCCGTCGTAAATCTCGACCGCAACACGGAGCGCCGCGCCTGGATCGAGCGGCTGTTCGGCCACGGCCCCGCCCCGCTGTTCCGCATTCCCGGTATAGAGGGCAGCCGCCTGCCGCTGCCGTCCGTGCAGCGGCTGCTCGGCGCCGCGTCCGACCCGGCGCTCCGCGGCACGCTCGGCTGCTTCCTGAGCCACGCAGCCGCATGGGAAAGCCTGGCGCTCGGGACCCTGGACCACCTTCTGGTCATCGAGGACGACGTGATCCCACTGCTCAGCCTTCCCGCCCGGCTCGGCCCGCTCGGGTTGCCGCCCGGCTATGACATCTGCTTCGTGAACGACCGCCTAGAACCTAGGCTGGACCCAGCCGCAACCTCCGCGCCGAGCCTGCATCGCTTGGCGGATGCCATGATTGGCTTCCCGCCCGAGGACAACGCGCCGGGAGCCGACGGCTATATAATCAGCGCGCAGGGAGCCACGAAATTGCTGGCCTGGGTGGCGGACGACGGCTTTACCGGCGACGTGGATTGGCGGCTGCTGGCCTATAGCATGGACCCCGCCGCCATCGCCGCCCTGCCCCCGAACGCCTACGCCCGGCAGGCGCTCGACCGGTTGCGGCATCGCGTCCCGCGCCCGGACCGCCTAGAGGCCTATGTGCTGCATCCCGCGCTGATCCGCACCGTGGGCGTCAGCAGCGACCGCGAGGACGAGGACCGGGAGCGCCCGGCTTGACTGCCGCCACGCCGCAAGGCTTGCTTCGCAGCACAACGGAGGCGCGCGCGTGACGGAACGGGTGGAGTGCGTGGTCATGGGCGCCGGCGTGGTCGGCCTCGCCGTCGCCCGCGCCCTGGCGCTGTCGGGCCGTGAGGTATGGGTGCTGGAGGCCGCGGACGGCATCGGCACCGGCTCGTCGTCCCGCAACTCGGAGGTCGTGCACGCCGGCATCTACTATCCCGCCGGCAGCCTCAAGGCCCGCTTCTGCGTGCAGGGCAAGCACATGCTGTACGCCTACTGCGCCGAGCGCGGCATTCCGCACAGCCGCATGGGCAAGCTGATCGTCGCCGCCGAGGAGGCCGAGGTCCCGGTGCTCGACACCATCCGCGCCAAGGCCGCGGTCAACGGCGTGGAAGACCTGGAATGGCTGGGGCCGGAGGAGACCCATCGGCTGGAGCCAGCGCTCCGCGCCGCCGCGGCCCTGCTGTCCCCCAGCACCGGCATCGTGGACAGCCATGCCCTGATGCTCGGCTTCCAGGGCGACCTCGAGCACGCCGGCGGCACCGTCGTATGCCATGCCCGCATCCTGTCCGGCGCCGTGGTGCCAGGCGGCTTCCTGCTGCAGATCGGCGGCGACGAGCCGATGAAGCTGATGTGCGAGGTGCTGGTGAATGCCATCGGCCTGCACGCCCCCGACGTCGCCGGGCGCATCGCCGGTGTCCCACCCGAGACCATCCCGCGCGCGCATCTGTGCAAGGGCAGCTACTACTCGCTCTCCGGCCGGGCCCCGTTCCACCGGCTGGTCTATCCGGTGCCCGAGGCCGCTGGGCTGGGCGTTCATCTGACGCTGGACCTGGGCGGTCAGGCACGGTTCGGGCCGGACGTGCAGTGGGTCGAGCGCGAGGAGTACGACGTCGATATACGCCGTGCCGATGGCTTCTATGCCGCGATCCGCCGCTATTGGCCGGGCCTGCCGGACGGCGCGCTGACGCCGGGCTATGCAGGTATACGCCCGAAGATCAGCGGACCCAACGAGCCCGCGGCGGACTTCCTGATCTCCGGCCCGGCGCAGCACGGGCTGGGCGGCCTGGTGAACCTGTTCGGCATCGAAAGTCCCGGCCTCACCTCGTCGATGGCGATCGGCGAGCACGTCGAGGGACTGGTGAACCGGCGCAACGCCGCGTAACGTTCATGCAAGAAATTGGAGGGATTGGGATGCGGGTGTTGATGGCTGGCCTGCTTGCCGCGTCGACGTTGGCCGGGGCGGCGCACGCCGACATCGCGCTTTCGTCCAATGACGCGCATACCGTGTTGAACAACGGCGCTCAGGTCGCCGCCGCCGGCGCGCCCGCGGACACGCTGAGCGTCATCGACCTCGCAGCCAGCCCGCCCAGCGTCATAGCGACTATCGAGGCGCCCGGTAGCGTCGTCGGCCCGCCGATGGCGGTCGCAATCGCCCGGGACGAGAGCTTCGCCATCGTGACCTCGGCCACCAAGGCCGACCCATCCGGCCCCGCCGGCATCAGCCCCGACGACCGTGTTTCGGTGGTCGACCTCACGTCGCAACCGCCGCGGATTGTCCAATCGCTGCACGCCGGGGCCGGTGCGACCACGGTCCGCATCTCCCCAGACGGCGCCTTGGCGCTGGTGGCGAACCGCTTCGCGGGCACGCTGTCGGTGTTCACGATCGCGGACCGGCGCCTGACCGCGGCCGGGACGGTGATGATCGATCTGAAGTCGATGCCGAGCGGGATCGCGTTCACTTCCGATGCCAGGACAGCGCTGGTGACCCGCAACGGCGACCACATGGTGCAGGTCCTGCACATCGACGGCGACAAGGTGACGCTCGACAAGCGGCCGATCACGACCGGAGTGGCGCCCTACACCATCGACGTCACCGCGGACGGCACGATGGCGGCGGTCGGCAACATGGGCCGCGGCGACGGCGATGCGGACACCGTCAGCCTGATCGACCTGACGGCGCAGCCGTTCCGCACCGTGCAGACGATCTCGGTCGGCCGGTCACCCGAGGGGGTGAAGTGGTCGCCCGACGGCAAATTCCTGGCGATCGGCACGCAGGAGGGCACGACCAAGCCGGACGAGAGCCCGTTCCGCCGCGACCGTGGCCGGCTGGTCATGTTCGCGCTGGCCGATAAGCAATTGAAGCAAGTGGCCGAGGCGCCAATCGGCCGCTGGTCCCAAGGCATCGCCTTCTCCCGCGATGGCCGAACGGTGCTGGTGCAGAACATGGTGGAGCGCACGATCCAGGTGTTCCGCTGGGACGACACGAAGCTCTGGCCCGGCACATCGATCGCGGTCGCAGCCGGCCCGGCGGCGATCATGACCGCCTGGCCTTGATCGCCGCGGGAGGGTTTGCCTAATCGGCTGGAGCAACCGCCGGGGAGCCTCCCATGTCCGCACTGCCCAGCCTCGAACAGCCTGATGCCGACCCCTGGGTTTGGCTGGAGGAGGTGGACGGGGATCGTGCGCTCGCCTGGGTCGACGCGCAGACCGCGGCCACCGTGGCGCGTCTTACAGGACCGGCCTTCGAGCGGGACCGAACCACTCTGCTCGTGTTGCTGGACCGGCCCGACAACCTGCCGGTCGTCACCCGGCGTGGCGGGTTGCTGTATAACCTTTGGCGGGATGCCGAGCATCCGCGTGGCCTATGGCGGCGGACGACGCTGGAAAGCTACCGCCTGACTGAGCCTGAATGGGACGTCCTGCTCGACGTCGACGCCCTGGCCGCGGCCGAGGGCGAGGACTGGATCTGGCAGGGCGCCGGAACGCTGCCGCCCCAGCATGACCGCGCCCTGCTGCGCCTTTCGCGAGGTGGTGGCGATGCGGTGGTGCTGCGGGAATTCGATCTTCCATCCCGGACCTTCGTCACCGACGGTTTCGTATTGCCGGAGGCAAAAGGCGGGGCAGCCTGGCTCGACTGCAACACGCTGTTGCTAACAAGCGCACTGGGCGGAACAACCCGTTCCGGCTATGCCCGCACCGTCCGCCGCTGGGATCGCGCCGCCAACCCGGCGCAGGCGCCGATCCTGTTTGAGACCGATCAGGCCCACCTGGCCGCGGGAGCCAGCTACGAACGTGAAACAGATCGCGTATTCTTTTTCGCGCAAACTGGGTTTTTCGATAAGGAAATCCATCTCGGCAGCCGTGCCGGGCCGGACCGCACGATCGACCTGCCGACCGATACTTGGGTGCTGTGGCATCGCGGCTGGCTGGCGGCCCGGCTGCGCAAGCCCTGGATCGTGGACGGCCGGAGCTACGCATCCGATACGGTGCTCGGCATCGGTTTCGAGGCATTCCTAACCGGAAGCCGGGACTTTGCCATCTTGTTCGAAGCCGCCGAGCGCCGAACGGTGCAAGGCGTTTTCTGGTCGAACGGCCAACTCGTCCTCAATATCCTCGACGACCTGCAGCCGCTCTATTGGCTGGTGACGCCGGGCACCTGGACCCGTGCCACGCTGCAGGGCTTGCCGACGACCGGCACGGCGTCCGCCTGGCCGCTCGACGGCGACGACACGGAGCAGGACGGGACGCTGCTCGGCGCCGTGCAGGACCCGCTGACGCCGCCGAGCCTGCTATTGCTGACCGGAGGCGAGCCGGAGGTTCTGAAACGCGCGCCTGTCGCCTTCGACCCGAACGGCATCGTCGTGACCCGGCACGAGGCGGTCTCCGTCGATGGCGAGCGCATTCCCTACGTCCAGGTCGGCCCGCCGGGCTTGACCGGGGACGCACCGGTGCACCTTACGGCCTATGGCGGCTTCGGTCTCTCCATGCTGCCGACCTACAAGGGCGGCATGGGGCGGCTATGCCTCGAACCCGGCGGGACCACCGTCGTCGCGAACCTTCGCGGCGGCGGCGAGTTCGGCACGTGGTGGCACGATGCCGGGCGGCGGGAGCGCAAGGCGCTCAGCCATGACGACTTCGCAGCGGTCGCGGCCGATCTTGTGTCCCGCGGCGTGACTCGGCCGGGGCGCATCGCCGCGGAGGGCGGGTCCAACGGCGGGCTGCTGATCGCCAACATGCTGACGCGCTATCCCGAACGGTTCGGGGCACTGTTCTGCACGATCCCGCTGATCGACATGCGCCGCTATGCGAGGCTGCTGGCGGGCGCGAGCTGGGTGGCGGAGTACGGCGACCCGGACCTGCCGGAGGATTGGGCGTTCCTGCAGCATATCTCGGCCTACCACACGGCGGTGCCGGGCCAGGCCTATCCGCCGATCCTGCTCGCCACCGCGCGGCGCGACGACCGGGTCCATCCCGGCCACGCCCGCAAGATGGCGGCGAAGCTGAAGGCAATGGACTACGACGCTTCGTTCTACGAGCCTGCCGCCGGCGGGCATGGCTATGGCAAGGACAACTCGGAAGCGGCCACCTTCATGGCGCTCGGCATCACCTTCTTGCGTCGGGCAATAGGGTGGACCTGAGTTGAAGCTTGTGGCTCGCCCTGGCGTGCAGAGCCATGGCTTCAGACCCAACCATTCCTGGGCCGAGTGATCACCTGCCGCGTCTCGAAGCGTGGTCGCCTATTTGTCGGGTATTACGTTCCGACTGGCGAGCTTGATCTTCCATTGGTCGCCGATCTTCGTCAGGACCTGCCCGGAATCACCATGGTAGCGCGCGGTCTTGCCGTTCGCGTCGGTAAGGTTCGCCGTCCAGTGCATGGAGGCGACGATGGTGGTGTCGGACATTTGAGTCGCCGTGGCCGGTTCGAGCTTATGCGCGGACCAGCTGTTCACAAAGAGCGGCTGCAAGAATGCAACGATGGCGTCGTGACCGCTTCCGGCCGGGGTGCCTGGCGGGACGATGATGCCCTCGCTGGTGTAGAGCGCCGCCACGTCCTGCGCGTTGCGCGTATTCCAAACCTTGTCGTATTGCGCAGCCACGTCCATAACGATGCGATGGGCATCTTGTGCGAAAGCCGGAAAGCCAATGGCAAGTGTGACTGCGACCGCAACGAGCGAAAGCCGAAACATCTCCATCTTCCCTTTGCCAGATGCAATTCGACGTTCTCGGGAAACCCGCTGTCATTCAGGTCATCATCAGCCATTCACTGCATCGAATCCATAATTATTTCATTTATGGATGATATGACACGAATAAGACGTAAGAGCCGAGCAGTCCCGACGCTGTCGCCTGGGCAGGCTTGACCCTAGTCTCAATCTCCGTCGGCGACTAAGCGAGCGCCGCGTCGGCGATGAAAAAGCCTGCGGTGACGCTGCCGTTCCACTCCTCGGCCCGCAGATGCCCGGCCAAATGCAGCGGTGCGCCCCGGGTCAGCAACGCGTCGGCTAGCGGGCCATCCTTCGCGCGGAATACCAATGTCTTTAGGCGCGAGCCGCCGCCTTCCCCCTGCACATAGGCGCGGATGGTCGCGCCCTCCTTGCCGATCCGGTCGGCGCGGACGACCTGGGCGCGCGGCAGCACGAACATCGGCTCGTCATTGCCATTGCCGAAGGGCGACAGCTTGGCGAGCTGCTGCGCCAGGTCGACGGTCGCGCCGTTCACGGCCAGCGTGCCCTCCACCGGAAGGTCGGCGACGCACGGCAGCGCCGCGGCATGCGACAGGCGGTTGTTCAGGAATGCATGGAACGCCGGCACGTCCCGCTCATGCAGGGCAAAGCCGGCCGCCATTGCGTGCCCGCCGCCGGTCACCAGCAGCCCCGCCTGCCGCGCCGCCATCACCGCCCCGCCGAGGTCCACGCCCGGCACCGACCGTCCGCTGCCCCGCACCAGCCCGTCCACCAACGCGCCGACGCAGGCCGGCCGGTTATGCCGCTCCTTGATCCGTCCCGCCACGATGCCGACGACCCCGGGATGCCAGCCCGCCGCGTGGACCAGCATCGCCGCGTGCCCGGCCGCCGACTGCGCCGCCGCCTGGCCCAGCGCCGCCTCCAGCATCCCGGCCTCGACCGCCTGGCGCTGGCGGTTGGTGGTGTCGAGCGTGCCGGCCAACGCCCGGGCCTCGACGGGATCGTCGCACAGCAGCAGGCGCAGCCCGAGGTCGGCCTGGCTGATGCGCCCGGCCGCATTGATCCGCGGACCCAACGCGAAGCCGCAGGTGAACGCAGTCGGCAGGTTATGGGCCGATGCCGCCTCGAGCAGCGCAGCGATGCCGGGCCGGGCGCGACGCGCCATCACCCGAAGCCCTTGGGTGACCAGCGCACGGTTCAGCCCACGCAGCGGCATCACGTCGCACACCGTCGCGAGCGCCACGAGGTCCAGCAAGTCCCGCAGGTCTGGCTCGGCGCGATTGGCGAAGAACCCGGCCCGGCGCAGCGCGCGCAGCATGGCGATCGCCGCGAGGAACGCGATGGCCGCCGCGCACACGCCGCCCAGGCCGGACGCATCGTCCAGCCGGTTCGGGTTGACGGTAGCCAGCACCGGCGGCGGCGGCCCGTCGGTGGCATGATGATCCAGCACCACGACGTCGGCGTGGCCCTGGACCGCCGACAAGGCAGCGGCGGCTGCGGTGCCACAATCCACGCAGACAATCAGGCTGGCGCCCTGCTGCACCAAATTCAGCAGGGCCGGGCCGTTCGGGCCATAGCCTTCGAGCAACCGGTCCGGCACGTGGGTCAGCACTTGGGCGCCGAGGCTGCGAAGCACGGTCGTGATGATCGCGGCGCTGCATGCGCCATCGACGTCATAGTCGCCGAACACCCCGACCGTTTCAGACTTCAGGACGGCGCGGGCCAGGCGGTCGGCCGCGCGGTCCATGTCGGACAGCACCGACGGGTCCGGCAGCAGAGCACGCAGCGTGGGGTCCAGGAAGTGCGCCGCGGTGTCCAGGTCGACGCCGCGCGCCGCCAGCAGCCGGCCTACGATTTCCGGCAGGCCAAGCCGTTGCGCGATGCCCAGGCCGACCCGGTCCTCGCCGGTGCGCCATAGCCACCGCCGCCCCGTCAGGCTGGCAGAAACTTCCAACGCGGCGCTTTGCAAGCTGCTGGATCCTAAGCCTATGTTCAACTAAGGGCCACGACGGCGATCAGCACGGCCAAAGCCATGCAGAGGGGCGAGTAGGCGTAGGTGTCACGCATTGCAAACAGACTGCCTTTAATGGATTTGAAAAATCCTACGTAGCGGAAATCTCCGATTCCCCGTGCAAAGAAAATCAGGGCCAGCAAGCCAGTCGGCAGCTTGAGCATAAGCGACGGAGCTGGCGTCGCGAGCAATCCGGCAGCGGCCCCAACCAGTCCGGACATCGCGATGAGTGCGGCTCCAACAGCGGCGGTGATCATCGGGCGCGGCGACAGCACAGCCTTCCCGGTGGCAGATGACGGTATCGCCCCCTGTTTCCCGTATGAGCCGCCCAGCGCCCAATAGAAGTGCACCAGGCCGAGCGCCACGAGGATGATGCACGCAATGATCGCCGAAGCTGTCATCGACGCTCCTTTAGAGTGCGGTCCAAGCTCCCTGTGGGCTCAAATCAGTTCGAGCCAGTCGCGTCCGGAGGCCAGACGCCCCGCTCTCCGCACGGCTCCAGTGCTCCCACATTGGTTTTTTGGGGGCTATTCGGGCTGCCAGGTCTTGGTCGCGAAGTTATGGTGCGCCTCGATATACCGGATCGTGCCGGACTTGCTGCGCATTACCATTGAATGGGTATAGGCGCCGTCGCCAAACCGCCGCACGCCGCGCAGCATCGCGCCACTGGTCACGCCGGTGGCGGCGAACATCACGTCGCCCTTGGCCATCTCACTCACCGAGTACTTGTGCCGCGGATCGGTCACTCCCATGCTGCGGGCGCGCTCGATCTGCGCGTCGTCCTCGAACATCAGCCGGCCTTGCATCTGCCCGCCGACGCAGCGCAGCGCCGCCGCCGCCAGCACGCCCTCCGGCGCACCGCCAGCGCCCATGTAGATGTCAACGCCGCCCTCCGGCAGCGCCGCCGCGATCACGCCGGCCACGTCGCCGTCGCCCAGCAGCATGATGCGCGCCCCGGCCTCCCGGCATTTCGCCAGCAGCTCGTCGTGGCGCTCGCGCTCCAGCATGCAGACGACGAGGTCGCCGATCTCGCGCTTTTTCGCACGCGCCAGGTTGCGCAGGTTCTCCGCCAGCGGTGCATCGAGGTCCACGACTCCGTCCGGCAGCCCGGCGCCGACGGCGATCTTGTCCATGTAGATGTCGGGCGCATGCAGGAAATTGCCGTGCTCGGCCAATGCCACCACGGCGAGCGCGTTTGGCCCGCCCTTCGCGGTGATGTTGGTGCCCTCCAGCGGATCAACGGCGATGTCCATAGCCGGGCCGCCGGCGCCGACGCGCTCGCCGATATACAGCATCGGCGCCTCGTCCATCTCGCCCTCGCCAATGACGACGGTGCCGTCGATCGCCACGCTGTCGAAGGCGCGACGCATGCCCTCGACCGCGGCGCCGTCGGCCTCGTTCTTCTTGCCGCGGCCCATCCAGCGCGAGGCCGCGAGCGCCGCAGCCTCCGTCACCCGCACCAGGTCGAGCGCCAGGTTGCGGTCAAGGCTGATTTCGGGGTGGGATTCGGTCATGGGGTTTCCTTACGCGGGCTCAATGCGGATGAGGGTCGGCGGCTCCAGCACGGCGTCGAGGGCGTTGATGTGGTCCAGCGCCTCGCGCATCGCCGCCTCGTTCGTCTCGTGCGTCACCAGCACGACAGGGACAGCCTCGCCGGGGGCACGGCCGCGCTGCAGCATGCTCTCCAGGCTGACGCCGGCGTCGCGCAGCGCTGCGGTCACGTCCGCGATCACGCCGGGCCGGTCGACCACCATCAGCCGCAGGTAGTATGCGCCGATATGGGCGGACATCGGCACCGCGGGTACATCGGCGAGCGCCGTGCCATCTGCGCCCCAGACCGGCGTCGCCCGGCCGCGCGCGAGGTCGATCAGGTCCGCCACCACGGCGCTCGCAGTTGGTCCGGCGCCGGCCCCCCTGCCCTCGAGCATCACGCGGCCGACGAAGTCGCCCTCTGCCACCACCGCATTGAACACGCCGTCCACCCGGGCGATCGGCGCCGCATGCGGAACCATGCACGGATGCACCCGGCTCTCGATCCCCGCCTCGGTCCGGCGCGCGATGCCCAATAGTTTGATGCGGTAGCCAAGCTGTGTCGCGAAAGCGATGTCGAGCGCAGAGACGGCGCGGATACCCTCGATGTAAACCGCGGCGAAGTCGACCGGCCGGTTGAACGCCAGCGCTGCCAGGATCGCCAGCTTGTGCGCGGCGTCGATTCCGTCCACGTCGAAACTCGGGTCGCTCTCGGCAAACCCCAAGCGCTGCGCCTCGGCCAGGACGTCGGCGAACTCGCGCCCGCGCTCGCGCATCACCGTCAGGATGTAGTTGCAGGTGCCGTTCAGGATGCCCGCGATACGGTCGATGCGGTTGCCGGCCAGCCCCTCCCGCAAAGCCTTGATGACCGGGATGCCGCCGGCGACCGCCGCCTCGAACGCGAGCGTGACCCTTGCAGCGCCGGCCTGCTGCGCCAACGCCGCGCCGTGCACGGCGAGCAGCGCCTTATTGGCGGTGACGACCGGCTTCCCCGCCGCGAGCGCCGCCTGCACCAACTCGCGCGCCGGGCCGTCCGCGCCGCCGATCAACTCGACCACCACGTCCAGGGCCGGGTCGGCAGCGAGGGCTACGGGATCGTCATACCAGCGCAGCCCGGAGGTCGGCACGCCGCGGTCGCGCGTGCGGTCCCGGGCGGACACGGCGGTGACGGCGATCGGTCGGCCGGCGCGTGCTGCGACCAGGTCCGCATTGTCCCGCAGCAGGCGCAGCACCCCTGCGCCGACCGTGCCCAGCCCGGCGACGCCGACCGAAAGCGGGCGGGTCATCCCGCCGCAGCCTCCGCACCCACAATGTCGACATGGTTGCTCTCGCCCTGCAGAAAGCCGCGAATGTTCCGCGCCGCCTGGCGCAGGCGCTGGGTGTTCTCCACCAGGGCGATACGCACATGGGTGTCGCCGTGCTCGCCGAAGCCGATGCCGGGCGCCACCGCCACCTTGGCGCGGGCCAGCAACAGCTTGCTGAACTCGACGCTGCCCAAATGGGCATAGCGGGCCGGGATCGGCGCCCAGATGAACATCGAACCTTCGGGGCTCGGCACGTCCCAGCCGGCCTGAACCAGGCCGCGGACCAGAACGTCGCGGCGCTCGCGATAGAGGGCGCGCATCTCGCTTACGCACTCCTGCGGGCCGTTCAATGCCGCTGTGGCCGCGACCTGGATGGGGGTGAAGGCGCCATAGTCCAGATAGGACTTCATCCGCGCCAGCGCCGCGATCAGCCGGGCATTGCCGGCGGCGAAGCCCATGCGCCAGCCCGGCATGGAGTAGGTTTTCGAGAGGCTGGTGAACTCGACCGCGATCTCCTTTGCACCCGGCACCTGCAGCAACGAGGGGGGCGGAGCGTCGCCAAAATAGATTTCGGCATAGGCGAGGTCCGACAGGATGAAGATCTCATGCTTGCGGCACAACGCGACCACGTCGCGATAGAACGCGAGGTCCGCGCAATAAGCTGTGGGATTGCTAGGGAAGTTCACGATCAGCGCAGTCGGCTTTGGCACACTGTGGCGCACGGCGCGGTCGAGCGCCTCCAACATGCCGGCGTCGGGTGTAGCCGGAATGCTGCGCACGCTGGCGCCGGCGATGATGAAGCCGAACTGGTGGATCGGATAGGACGGGTTGGGCACCAGGATAGTGTCACCGGGGCTGGTGATGGCGGCGGCGAGGTTGGCCAGGCCCTCCTTCGAGCCGAGCGTCGCGACCACCTCGGTGTCGTGATCGAGCGCCACGCCAAACCGGCGGTCATAATAGCCGGCCAGCGCTCGGCGCAGTCCGGGGATGCCCTTGCTCGCACTGTAGCGATGGGTGCGCGGGTCCTGCACGGCCTCGACCAGCTTGGCGACGATATGCGCCGGGGTGCCGGTGTCAGGATTGCCCATGCCAAGGTCGATGATGTCCTCGCCGCGGGTGCGGGCCTGGGCCTTGGCCTGGTTCACCTCGGCGAACACGTAGGGCGGCATGCGGCGGATGCGATGGAATTCTTGCGTCATTCGGGGTGGGTTCATCACTGCTGGGATTCTCTCATTGTAGCAGACGCGCTGCACCGCCGCGACCTAATGCGGCGGCGTCGATGCGGAGTGCCGCCGCGGGCACACCCGCTGCGACCAGCGCGTCCTGGATGGCGCGCGTGCGTCGGAGCGCGAGCGGAAGCGCGCGAGCCTGGGCCTCGGCGCCCGGACCGGCCGCGTCGCCGCCAGCGACGACGGCGATCGCCGCCCCTGCGCGACGGGCGGCCATGCCACGCAGCGCCGCTTCCGTGGCAGCCGGCAGCGTCGCGGACCCTTGCCGGAACACGAACGCCACGGGCGGCGGGACCCGTGGCACGGCAGGCGCGTTGGCGCTTGCCGGCAAGCCGCCTAGGCGAGGCAAGGACGGCTCCGTGGTGGGCAGGTCCGGCAACGGGCCGGACTCGACGGGAGATCCGGCTGCTTGCGACACGGTCCGCGGTCCGGTGGCCGCAGGCGCGACCGCAGCAGCAGGCGGCGTCGCGGGTAATGGCATGGCGGACGGCGCAGCAGCAGGCTGCACCGGAGCCGTTGCGGCATCCATCACAGCCACGGATGCGTTGGGATCGGGCGCTGGAACCGGCGGAAGCGGTGCGATGTTTGCGCCTGGTCTCTCGTTTGAGTTCGCGTTTGGGGAAGCAGTAGGGCGTCCACCGGAGACGCTGGCGGCAGGCAAGATCAAAGGATCCTGCGTCGCCTCACGCTGCGTGCGGTCGCGCTCCGATGCCAGCCGAGACGCGAGCGCGCGACGCGTGGCGGCGTCCGTCACGATCGGCCGTGCCGGGACTTGGCCCAAGTTTGGATATGGATCGTCGACGCCGGGCGGCGGAGGGCGCACCTCCGCGATCTTGCCTCCTTGTAGGGTGTGCCACCACTCGATCGGCGTATCAAGGGTAAGCTTACTGTCATTTGCCCGCTCGATTCCACCGCATGCCGAAACTAGAATAACAACCGAGAGTAGCGTCTGTTTCATGATGCATATCGGAAAAGCGTCACTTGCCCACAGCCATCGTGGCGCGTAGGTTCTGATCTGTCGCACATCGTCATAAGCCGGCCCTGTCCCACGCATGTTGGTGACATCTAGCCTGGCATCGCGTTCGACGGGAAGGAAACTCGCAGCATGGCCCAAAGCGGCAAAGCACATACCGGTATGGCCGATCCCTCAATTCTCATAGTGCCAGGCTTCAAGCTCGCCGACCCGGCCGTGCTGGGACGATCGATGGCCGACATTGCCGAACGCTCGCAGCGGCTGGTGACGGACTGGTTGCACCGGCAATCGCACGACACTCCAGGCTTGGACTCCATGAACGTTGGCCATGCCTTCATGGAGATGACGACACAGCTGATGAAGGACCCATCCAAGCTGGTGCATGCGCAGATCGGGCTGTGGCAGGACTACATGACCCTTTGGCAGAACACCACGCGGAGAATGTGGGGAGTGACAACATCCCCAGTGATTGAATCAGATCCCAAAGATCAACGTTTCAAGGATCATGCCTGGAAAGAAAACGAAGTCTTCGACTTTGTTAAGCAGTCATATTTGCTATGCGCCCGGTTTATGCAGAACGTCATAGCTCGCGTGGATGGGCTCGACACCAAAACCGCCCAGAAGGTGGATTTCTACTCCCGGCAATTCATGGATGCGATGAGTCCGTCGAATTTCCTCATGACCAATCCGGAGGTGCTGCGCAGGACAGCCGAGACTGGGGGCGAGAACCTTCTGCGCGGGCTGACCAATCTCCTGTCCGACCTTGAGCGCGGGCGCGGCAAGCTCACGATCAAGACGACCGACCTGGACGCATTCAAGATCGGCGAGAATATCGCTGTTACGCCGGGCAAGGTCGTGTTCCAGAACGACATCATGCAGCTCATCCAGTATTCGCCGTCCACGGCCATGGTGCTGAAACGGCCGCTGTTGATCGCATCGGCCTGGATCAATAAATTCTATATCCTCGATCTGCGCCCGAAGAACAGCTTCGTACGCTGGTTGGTGGCTCAGGGCCACACCGTCTTCATGCTGAGCTGGGCCAATCCCGGCGAGCACCTGGCCGACAAAGGCTTCGACGATTACATGGTCGAAGGCGTTCTCGCGGCATTGGACGCGATCGAGCGTGCGACTGGCGAGAAGGCGGTGAATGCCGTTGGGTATTGCCTTGGCGGCACGCTGCTCGCGAGCACGCTGGCCTGGATGGCGACGGGAGGCGATGGCCGCATCAAGTCGGCGACGTTCCTTACCACCATGACGGACTACAAGGAGGCCGGCGAACTCGGCGTATTCATCGACGAGGAGCAATTGAAGACACTCGAGGAAAGGATGGAGAAGCGCGGCTTTTTCGAAGGCAGCGAAATGACCGCCACCTTCAATATGCTGCGTGCCAATGACCTGATTTGGTCGTTCGTCGTGAACAACTACCTGCTCGGCAACGACCCCTTCCCGTTCGACCTGCTATACTGGAGTGGCGACAGCACCAGGATGCCAGGGCGGATGCATCGCTTCTACCTGCGACGCATGTATCAGGAAAACCTGCTTTGCCGACCTGGCGGGATTGAATTGAAGGGTCGGGCCATCGACCTCGGCCGCATCGATCTGCCAACGTACTTTCTATCGGCCCGAGAGGACCACATCGCACCGTGGCGGAGCACCTATTGCGGCACGCAGTTGTTAGGTGGGCAGAACCGCTTCGTGCTCGCAGCGGGCGGCCACGTCGCTGGCGTAGTCAACCCGCCGGAGGGCGGCAGGTACAGCCACTGGATCAACACAGACCTGCCAACCGATCCTGAAGCCTGGTTGGCCGGCGCGACCGAGATGGCTGGAAGCTGGTGGTCAGACTGGCAGCGCTGGGTGGCGTCGCTGGACGCCACTCACGTATCGGCCCGAGTACCCGGCGACGGCGGCCTGCGCGCGATCGAGGACGCACCGGGCAGATATGTGAAAGTTCGGGTGAGCTGAGCCGCTAGACCGACGGCAGGTCGAGACGCTCCTCGACCCGCCGTACCCTGGCCTCCAGGTCCGAGATCAGGATGCCATGCCCGATCACTGACGAATGATAGTGCGTTACGGTTTGGCGCAACTCGGCCAGGTCAGCTTTCGTAGCCATCGATAGCCCCATATTCGTCATCTCGCGCCGCATCTCAGCCACATCACGACCGAGCGCCTCCAGCGTCCGGTCGCGACGGGTGACAGCCTCCGCCACCTGTGAAAGCAGTCCGTAGATCGCCCCAAGGTCGACGCCGTTTCCGCTTATCAGTGCGCGAGATCCTGCACGATCTCGTCCGTCATCTTCTTCGCGTCGCCGAACAGCATCATCGTATTCGGGCGGAAGAACAGCTCGTTGTCGACGCCCGCGTAGCCGGACGCCATGCTACGCTTGATGAACAGCACCGTCTTGGCCTTGTCCACGTCCAGGATCGGCATGCCATAGATCGGCGACTTCGGGTCGGTCTTGGCCGACGGGTTGGTCACATCGTTCGCGCCGATCACATAAACAACGTCGGCCGTGCTGAATTCGCTGTTGATCGTCTCGAGCTCAAACACCTCGTCATAAGGCACGTTTGCCTCGGCCAGCAGCACGTTCATATGGCCAGGCATGCGGCCGGCGACGGGATGGATGGCGTACTTCACCTCGACGCCCTCCTTCTTCAGCGTGTCCGCCATTTCCCGCAGCGAGTGCTGCGCCTGCGCCACCGCCATGCCGTATCCCGGCACGATGATGATCTTCGACGCGTTCTTCATGATGAACGCCGCGTCGTCCGCGTTGCCGGCCCGGACGGCGCGGTCGGCATGCGCCGGATTGGCCAGCGCCGCCCCGCCGGTATCGGTGCCCCAGCCGCCCAGCAAGACGTTCAGGATGCTGCGGTTCATGCCCTTGCACATGATGTAGGACAGGATCGCTCCCGATGCGCCCACCAGCGCCCCGGTGATGATCAAGGCAAGGTTCTGGATCGTGAAGCCGATGCCGCAGGCCGCCCAGCCGGAATAACTGTTCAGCATGGACACCACGACCGGCATGTCCGCACCGCCGATCGGGATGATGATCAGGAACCCTAAGCCCAGCGCCAGCAGCGCGATCAACCAGAACAGCGGCTGGCTGCCGGTGATGACGAACACCACGACCAACGCCAGAGCCAGGATGCCAAGACCCAGGTTCAGCTGGTGCTGCCGGGCGAACTGGATCGGTGCGCCCTTCATTGTGCCTTGCAGCTTAGCAAAGGCGATCAATGAGCCGGAGAAGGTGATGGCGCCGATCACCAGTCCGAGCGACATCTCGATCAGCGACTGCCGATGGATGGCGCCGGAGATGCCGATGCCGAACGACGCCGGGGCGTTGAGGGCGGAGGCCGCGACGAACACCGCCGCGAGGCCGACCAACGAGTGGAAGGCCGCGACCAGCTGCGGCAGCGCCGTCATCTGGATGCGGCGCGCGATGACGACGCCGACCGCGCCGCCGATCAGGATGGCGACCGCGATCAGCAGGAAGCCCGAGCCCGCCATGCCGCGCTGCAGCAGCGTCGCGACCACGGCGATGCCCATGCCGGCCATGCCGAACTGGTTGCCGGACCGCGCCGTGACGGGGCTGGACAGGCCGCGCAGGGCCAGCACGAACAGGACGGCGGAGACGAGGTAGGCAAGCGAAGTGAGAGAGGCGCTCATGCTACTTGCGCACCCGCGGCTTGTTGGATTGAAACATCCCGAGCATCCGCTGCGTCACGACGAAGCCGCCGAAGATGTTGATGCTCGCCAGCATGACGCCCAGGAAGCCGAACGCGCGCGCCCAGGCACTATCGGACAGGCCGACCGCCAGCATGGCGCCGACAACGATGACCGACGAGATCGCGTTGGTCACACCCATCAGCGGCGAGTGCAGCGCAGGCGTCACGTTCCAGACGACATAGTAGCCGACGAAGCAGGCCATCAGGAAAATCGCCAGCAGGAAGACGAACGGCTCGACTGCCGTGGCAATCGGCTCAATGCCGGCGCTCGCGGCTCGAAGCTGGTCGCCAAGGGCGGCGGCGCGCTCGGCGATCCGCGCGGCCTCGTCCGCATAAAGATTTGGGTTCATGGCGCCTCTCTTATGCCGCGGCTGCGGACTTGAATTGGTCATGGACGACCTGGCCGCCGCGCGTCAGCAGCACGCCGCGCACGATGTCGTCGCTATCGGGAAGCGCCGGCGCTTTGGCCGCCTTGTCCCAGAATGCCGTGAGGAATGTCAGCAGGTTGCGAGAATAGAGCGAGCTGGCGGCCACCGGGATTCGGCTGGGCCAGTTGGTCCAACCCAGCACTTTCACGCCGTTCTTCGTCGTGCTGATCTCGCCCGCAACCGTCGCTGCGCAGTTGCCGCCAGCCTCCGCCGCGAGGTCCACGATCACGCTGCCCGACCGCATGGCGTCGACCATCTGCTGGCTGACGATCACCGGCGCCTTGCGGCCCATCACGAGGGCCGTGCAGATCACCATGTCGTTCTTCGCGATGGTCGTGGCCATCAACTCGGCCTGCTTCTGGCGAAAGGCATCGCTCATCTCCTTGGCGTAGGCACCGGTTTGGCCTGCCGTCTCCTCATCCTCGACGCCGACATAGGTCGCGCCGAGCGACTTGATCTCTTCCTTCGCCGCCGGGCGCACGTCGGTCGCCGAGACGATGGCACCCAGGCGGCGCGCCGTCGCGATAGCCTGCAAGCCGGCCACCCCGGCGCCGATCACGAACACCCGTGCCGGCGGCACGGTGCCCGCCGCGGTCATCATCATGGGGAAACCGCGGTCGAAAGCCCCCGCCCCCTCGATCACCGCCCGGTAGCCGGCAAGGTTCGCCTGGCTGCTCAATATATCCATGCCTTGCGCGCGAGTCGTGCGCGGCAGCAGCTCCATGGCGCAGGCGTCGATGCCGCCTGCGGCGAGCGATGGCACCAGTGCCGCGTCGCTGAGCGCCCCGCTGGTCGCGACCAGCAATGCGCCACGCGGGATCATGCCGCGAACTTCCGGACCCGGCATCTGCACGGCAAAGACGATCTCCGCCCCAGCCAGCGCGGCACCCGCATCCGGCACAATCTCGGCACCGGCGGCCTGATAGTCCGTATCGGCTATGGCGCTCGCCTGTCCGGCACCGGCCTCGATCGCGACCGTAAGTCCCAGCCCTATCAGCTTCTTTACCGTATCCGGCGTGGCGGCCACGCGTGTTTCAACGGCGGCTCGTTCTTTCAGCACCGCAAGGCGCATGCGTCCATCCTTGTTCCCCAGCGTGCAGAATGCCTCGCACGCCAGGGTCGGGCAATACCCCTACATGCTGGGGGGCACGCCGGCCTCCAGCAACGCCGTCGCCTGGCGCTGCGCGACCTCGTCGGTGTTGAAGCCGTCCACAAGCTCGTGGAACAGCTGATACCAGTTCACCTCCGCGCGCAGCCTGGTAAATACGCTGCCGAGCCCAAGGGCGGACCGGTCCATCAGCACGAACTCCCGCGGCGGCCGCACGCTGCCGGTCTCCTTGAGGCCGGCGTGCACCTTTTCCGCCACGCTGCGCCCATACTGCGGATCGTCGTTGTCCTGGATGCGCCGTATACGGTCCTGCAGCAGCGGCTCATAGACGAAGGCGGCCCACTGGTTCAGGTTCGCGATCTGCTCCTTGGTCAGGTTCTCGAAGCCCCAACCCTCATAGGCGTGATGCGCCTTCGCCACGTCCCCGTCGCGGATGGCCTCATAAAGATCGATAACGCCGCGCACAAACTTGGGCGGGAACACCCGGATGGCGCCGAAATCCAGCAGATTGAGGCCCTCGTCCTCACGCACCTGGTAGTTGCCCAGATGCGGGTCGCCGTGGATGACGCCATAGCCGTAGAACGGCACATACCAGCCGCGGAACAAAGCTTTGGCAATATGGTTGCGCACCTCTAGCGGCGGCTCCTCGTCGATGCGCTGCTGCATCGGCGTGCCCTTCAGCCACGTCATCGTCAGCAGCCGCTGCGTCGTGTAGCCCTCGATCGCGGTCGGCACGCTGACCAGCGGCTCGTTCCGCAGCATCAGGGCATAGAGCCTCATCTGCGCCGCCTCGCGCAGGTAGTCGAGCTCCTCCCGCAGCCGCTCCGCGATCTCGGTATAGACGTCGTCGACCTGGATCGTCGCGTCGATGCGCTTGAACACGTTCATCGCCAGGCGGAGCTGCCGCAGGTCCGCGTCGACCGTGCTGGGCATGTCCGGATACTGCAGCTTGCACGCGACGTCGGTGCCGTCCGGCAGGCTCGCGCGATGCACCTGGCCCAGGCTGGCCGCAGCCGCCGCTTCCTGGCCAAAGCTCGAAAACTTGCCCTGCCAGTCCGGCCCCAGCTCGCCGGCCATGCGGCGGCGCACGAAGGACCAGCCCATCGGCGGCGCGTTGGCCTGCAGCTGCGCCAACTCCTGCGCATACTCGTCCGGCAGTGCGTCCGGGATCGTGGACAGGATCTGCGCCACCTTCATCAACGGACCCTTGAGCCCGCCGAGGATGCTCTTCAGGTCCTCGGCGTGCGCGGCGCGGTCGGTCTTGATGCCGAACACCTTCTCGCCCGCCACCCGTGCGGCGATGCCGCCCACGGCGCCGGAGGTCCGGGCAAAGCGCCTGATCTCGCCCAACAAGTTGGGACGGCTGGCATCGACCATCAGGCCCGCTCCAACTCGTCGATGAAGCCGCTGATGACATCAAGGCCGCGCCGCCAGAATGCCGGATCGGACGCGTCAAGGCCGAACGGCGCCAGCAGCTCCCTATGCCGCTTGGTGCCGCCGGCGCGCAGCATGTCCAGGTATTTGCGCTCAAAGCCGGGGTGCCCGTTTTGGAACACGCTATACAGCGCGTTCACCAGGCAGTCGCCGAACGCATAGGCATACACATAGAACGGCGTGTGGATGAAATGCGGCACATACGCCCAATAGACGCTGTAGTCCGGCGTGAAGTGGAAGGCAGGACCGAGGCTCGCCGTCTGCACCTGCAGCCACAGCTCGCCGATCCGCTCCGGTACCACCTCGCCCGACCGGCGCTCGTCGTGCAGCAGCGTCTCGAACTGATAAAACGCCGTCTGCCGCACGACGGTGTTCAGCATGTCCTCGACCTTGCTCGCCAGCATCACCCGGCGCCGCTTCGGATCGGTCTCCGCATCCAGCAACGCGCGGAATGTCATCATCTCACCGAACACGCTCGCAGTTTCCGCGAGGGTCAGCGGCGTGCCGGACATCAAATAGCCGTTGCGCGCAGCCAGCACTTGATGAACGCCATGGCCGAGCTCATGCGCCAGCGTCATGACGTCCCGCGTCTTGCCATGGTAGTTCACCAGCAGATACGGATGCACCGACGGCACCGTGGGATGGGCGAAGGCGCCGCCCGCCTTGCCATCGCGCAGCCCGGCGTCGATCCAGGGACGGTCGAAGAACTGGCGGCCGACCTCGCCGAGCTCCGGCGAGAACGCGCTATAGGCGGACAGCACGCGGTCCCGCGCCTCGCCCCAGGCAATCGGCCGGTCGCTGTCATCCGGAAGCGGCGCGTTGCGGTCCCAATGCTCCAGCTTCTCCAGGCCCAGCCACTTGGCCTTAAGCGCATAATAACGGTGCGACAGGCGGCCATAGTCGGCCGACACCGCCGTGCTGAGCGCGTCGACGACCTCGTCCTCCACCATGTTCGCCCGGTTGCGCTGGCTGGTCGGCCGCGGATAGCAGCGCCAGGTGTCGACGATCTCCTTGTCCTTCGCCAACGTGTTCGTCACCAGCGAGAACAGCCGGACGTTGCGTTGGAACACCTCGCCGATTGCCATGGCGGCGTCGGCGCGGACCGACCGGTCCCGATCCGACAGCTTGTTCAATGCGGCGCTAACCGTCAGCGGCTCGCCGCGCACCGGCACCCGCAAAGCCGCGATAGTCTCGTCGAACAGGCGGCTCCAGGCGCTACGGCCCGTAACCTCCTTTTCGTGCAGCAGTTTCTCAAGGCTGTCCTCAAGCTGGTGTGGACGGAACACCCGCAGGTCGCGCAGGAACGGCGCGTAGCGGGCCAGCGCCGAGCCAGCCAGCTTAGCCGTCAGCGCCGACTCCTCGATCCGGTTCAGCTCCAACGACAGGAACAGCAGATGCGAGCTGATCGTCGTCACCCGCTCGTTCACCGTCTGGTAGAACTTGCCGATCTGCGGGTCCGAGCTGTCGGTGCTGAACTGCAGCTGGGCATAGGACATCAGCCGGCCCAGGGTCTCCTCGATGCGCTCATACTCGGCCAGCGCCGCCGCAAGCTCGTCGCCCGAAAGCGCCGCGACGCGGCCGGAATACTTTGCGTCGAACGCCTGCGCCTCGGCAGCGGCGCGGTCGAGGTCTGCGGCAAGCTCTGGGCTGTCGGAGGCTGGATAAAGGTCTGTCAAGTCCCAAGATGGCAGCGCATCATGGTGATGCGCACTTCGTGCGGACTTCGCAGGCTGGTCCATCTGGTGTTCGTCCTGTCGTGCTGATACTTCGACACTTAGGTGGGACGTGACACCGGCAGGGCAAGCTAGGGAGCGAGCGTGCAAAGCACCTTGCAGAGGGCATATCCGCAGTGGCCCAACCTGGCGGCCATGATGTTCGGCCTGGCGCGCGGCTGGCCCGGCCGGCCGATGCTGCGCCATTGGCACGACGGCGCCTGGCGCAGCGTTGCCTGGGGAGAGTTCGCGCGGCGTGCGGCCTCCGTCGCGCGGGGCCTGCGGGCGGCTGGGGTCTCGGCCGGGGACCGCGTGCTGATCGTAAGCGAGAGCCGGCCCGAGGTGCCGATCCTGGAGACCGCGCTGATGGCGATACGCGCCGTCCCGGTCCCGGGCTACGCTACCAACACCCCGGCGGATCATGCGCATTTGTTGTTGGACAGCGGTGCCCGGGTCGCAGTTGTCTCGACCTTGGCGCTGGCGGACCGCGTGCAGGCCGGCGCTGCGCTCACCGGTGGCCTCGACCACCTGCTGTGCATGCAGCCCGGCCGCGGAACGCTGTTCTCCACGCTTGAGGCTGACCGCTCGCCCCCGGACGATATCGCCGCCGAGGCCGACGAGATCGCGCCCGGGGCGCTCGCCTGCCTGATCTACACCAGCGGCACCTCCGGCCTGCCCCGCGGCGTCATGCTGCCGCACCGGGCCATCCTGTCCAACTGCTCCGGCGCATTCGAGCTGGTGCGCCCATTGCGGCTGCATGACGAGGTATACCTGTCCTTCCTGCCGCTTTCGCACAGCTTCGAGCATACCGTCGGCCAGTTCTTCCTGCCGAGCCTCGGGACCGAGGTCGTCTATTGCCGCGGGGTTGAGCACCTGGCGGCCGACATGCTGGACATACGCCCCACCATCCTCGTCGTGGTGCCGCGCGTGCTGGAGCTGATCCGCACCCGGGTCATGCTGCAGGTCGGACGGCAGCCCGGGTGGAAGCAGGCGCTGTTCCACCGGGCGATCGAGGCCGGATTGCGCCGGGCCGATGGGCAGATGACGCTCACGGACCGCGTCGCCGGGCCGTTACTGGACCGCTTGGCGCTGCGGCCGGTGCGCGCCCGGCTCGGCGGCCGTTTCCGTGCGGCCATGTCGGGCGGCGCGCCGATGGACCCCGAGGCGGCGCGGTTCTTCCGGGCGCTCGGCCCTGTGGTCATGCAGGGCTACGGCCAGACCGAGGCCGGCCCGGTGATCAGCGCCAACTCGCCGGACGATCCGGACCTCGGCAACGTCGGGCGGCCGTTGCGGGGCGTGGAGCTGCGGATCGCCAGCGACGGCGAGATCCTGGTGCGCGGCGAGCTGGTCATGGACGGATACTGGAATCAGCCGCAGGCGACCGCCGACGTGATCCGGGACGGCTGGTTGCACACCGGGGACGTCGGCCGGCTTGACCCGCAGGGCGTGCTGACCATCACGGACCGCAAGCGGGACATCATCGTGCTTTCAGGCGGCGAGAACGTCTCACCGGCACGGATCGAGGGGCTGCTGATGCAGGAGCCGGAGATCCTGCAGGCCGTTGTCGCCGGGGACGGCCAGACCGGGCTTTCGGCCCTGCTGGTTCCAGCCGAGGGCGGCGATGCCCGCACCGTGGGCGCGGCCGTGGCCCGGCTTAATAAGCGCCTGTCCGTCACCGAGCGAATCCGCCGGCACAGCCTGGTGCCTCCGTTCACGATACAGAACGGTCTGCTGACTCCTAGCCATAAGATCCGTCGCGGCCATGTGCTCCGCACCCATCAAGGCGCAACCGGACCGAAGTAGCCCTGGCAGCTATCACGCCTGGATGCAGCCGGGTTTAAAGTCGCAGCCGCTCACTGCCGCATTGCGAATGCGCCTATGGAACGTCGTCCTGGAGCTTGCATGCAAACTGATAAAGCTGCATGTCTAGTTCGTTATGCTCCACTAATTCATTGTAAAGGCCCTCGCCAATTTCAGCTCGTATGGCGGTCAGTTGCTGTTCGCCAGTATTGGATATTGCGCTGCTTCGGTTGAGCCAGAACGGCTCGAAATTCAACGCTGGAACCAGCTTGCCATAAGCCGCCTGGAACAGCGTGCACGACGTCGCAAACCTCTCGACAATGCCAGCCATGCCCCATTGCGCCAGAAGGTCACAGCTCTGGCGCAGGTCGTCCGAGTTGGCCTTGGTTTGATAGAGATCGGTCATCCGAAACGAGGCATTGGAGAGGTGCACGACCTGATAGTTGCGAATGACCACCCCATTTCCGCCGCCGTCCAGCGCCCAGCGGATATAGCCGGCGAAGCTCTGCCGTTGCGCGACCTTGGAATAGGGCTGCGAGGCATCCTGGCGGGTGAACTCATAGACCGACCAGGCGCGCAGGATCGGATGCCGGAGGAAGACGACCGGAAGGCACTCCGGCCATGGCAGCGGGGGACGCCCGAGGTGGGTTGAGACCGCCTCGATGTCTGGCCTGGCCTGCAAGAAGTTGCCTAGGGCGGCCGAGCTTTGGACATCGTTCGCATAGGCACCCTCGAATGGCGACCATCTTCCGCCAAATGACTTCTGCAGCATCGCATCGACGCTGGTGCCGGCGTTCTTGAAGATATGGTAATGGACGACAACGGGTTTCCCGCTCATAGCATCGCCTGCTCGGAAACGTAATAGGGTGAGGAGCTTGCAAGCATCGCTCTCAGCTCGGGCTTCAGGCAGAAGATGAAGTGGGATGCTCGCCAGAAGCGGCCTTGCGTGCGCTGAGCGCCAGTCCCGCAAGATACTCCATTGCGTGAATTGACACGGCCGTGAATCCGGCGCGCATCGCATATGTCCACATATCGGCGCCGAACTCGGTCTGCACCGCATAGTCGTCCGATCCGGTTTCCGCCGAGCCGTGATAGCTCCTGAGCAAGCCGTACCGGTTGCGGCTCAGGCGTCCGACGATCGTTGGGATCGTGAAGCACAGCACCCCGCCAGGGCGGAGCACGCGCCGGCATTCCTCCAAAGCTCGTATCGGGTTGGCGACATGCTCCAGCGTGTCCGAGTGGACGACGAGGTCGAAGGAGTCGCCCGAGTAGGGCAAGGCATGCATGTCCACCGCGGGATAGGCGGCAAGGACATGGCCGGGAAGCTGTCGCAGAACCGGGCTCAGATTGCCAGCCTCGTTGACCTCCAGCACCTCGAGGGGTGTCGCCTCGGAGGTCCTGGCGAAGTCGCTCAGGGTCAGAGCGGTGCCGACGGCAACGCGGACCGCATCCGCCAAAGCTATGGAGCGCAGGTTCGCACCGCAAGCGACACAGGAAGTGCCCTGCTGCCGATTGATATAGTCCTCCTCATGGGAGGCGAGCTGCCAATCGGAAACCAGCTGGATCCATAAGATCACGCGATGCCGGAACTCGGTGCCTCCGCAAACGGAACATCTCAGCATTTCGCGACCGATGTATTGCGTAATCAAACGTTTATCAACCAGGGTCGACATGGCGTCAAGACGAAGCGGCCACTCCGCCGCCTTGCAGATGCACCAAAAAATTCAGGAACGGCGACGTGGCCTGACATGGACGCTGTTTTGCCCATAGCCCATTATTCCTTGACGCGCCAGGTCATCAGCCTCGCCAGCTTCGGGGAACGCACCAATGGACGATCGCCAGGTCAAGCCACGGAAGTTCTTTTCGCTCTCGGTAAAGGACCTGCTGGAGGCACGCGACGCCTACCATGTGCACCTCGCCCACCTCGACAACGTGTTCGCAACCGCCATCGGGCGCTACCTAATCCGGACGAATGATCCCAATCAGGGCCATCGGACCGACGGCCCAACCCCTGACACGCCCCGCACGTTGACCAACTCCGTTGTAAGGGATTGCTCCTGGCCCTGCGTCCTCGTGTTCGTGGACCAATGGCGCCTGCGCAACGACTTCGGCGCCGCTCCGGATGCGATGGTGCCCAAGTAGCCGCCATCGGCTCAGACGACGTGGTCCGGGCGTAGCTCGCAGGCGTAGGCCATCGTTGGCGTTTCCACCTGGAAGGTGGAATGGCCGATGCCGAACCGCCGCTGGACCTCGGCGCAAGCGCGCTGGACCAGGTTGCCGTCCAGAGCGCCGTCGGCGACGACCAAGTGCGCCGTCAGCGCAGCCTCCGTCGTGCTCATGCCCCAAATGTGGAGGTCGTGCACCTCGATCACGCCCGGCAAGCCGCACAGGCAAGCATTCACCGCGCGCTGGTCGATCCCGTTCGGGACGGCGTCGAGCGACAGGTTGACCGAGTCCCGCAGCAGCGACCATGTGCCTAGCACGATGACGGCGCTGATCATGAGGCTGATGGCCGGGTCGAGCCACAGCCAGCCCGTCCACAGGATCAACGCTCCGGCGACAACGACGCCCGCCGCCACCAGGGCATCGGACGCCATGTGCATGAATGCGGCGCGGACGTTTAGGTCACCTTTTCGGCCGGACATGGACAGCCACGCTGTGGCTCCGTTCACCAGGATGCCGAACGCGGCCACGATCATGATGGTGACGCCGCCGGCCGGCTCGGGATCGACTAGGCGTCGGACGCCCTCCCATGCGATGGCTCCGGTGACGATGAGCAGGACGATCGCATTCCCCAAGGCTGCCAGGACGGATGTCCGGCGCAGCCCGTAGGTGTAGCGGCCACCCGGCCGACGCTTGCCCATGACCGAGGCCGCCCAGGCGGCAGCGAGACCGAGGACGTCGCCCAGGTTGTGACCGGCGTCGGCCAGCAATGCGAGGGAGTGGGCCGCGACGCCGTAGAACGCCTCGGCGAGGACATAGATGGCATTCAGCGCGATGCCGATGGCGAACACCCGCCCGAAGTCGGCTGGTGCGTGCACATGACCGCCGACGCCGTGGCCGTGATGGTCGTCGCCGTGCTCGTGTTGGTGCCTCGACATCGTTTGGCGCTCCGGCGGGCGGCGGACGCTCCGCCCAGTCCGCAGTCCTAGCACATGGCATGAGGTCTCTACATGCCGAGTGCGCGCCGGTACACGTCGAGCAGCGTCTCCTGCTCCTCCACATCCGCCGGCTCCTGTTTGCGGATGCGGATGATCTGGCGCAGCACCTTCACGTCGAACCCGGCCGACTTGGCCTCGGAGTAAATGTCCTTGATGTCGCTGCCGAGCGCCTTGCGCTCCTCCTCAAGGCGCTCGATCCGCTCGATCAGGCTGCGCAGCCGGTCGGCAGCGATGCCGCCAACCTGCGCCTCGGCGGCCTTGGCCTGGTCCAACGGATCGTCGTCTAGCGAATCGGTGCTGTCCAGGGCCATGGCGCCCCCCTTCGTAATGGTCAGCCGCGGGGTTTAGCTGCGGGGGGACTCGGGGTCAATGCGCGGGGTTGGGCGCAGGGTTGGACTGGGCGAAGGCGGCCTTCTGCTCAGCCGTTGCCTCGACCTGGTGCAGCGCCTGCCACTCCTTGTAGGGCATGCCATAAACAATCTCCCGGGCATCGGGATCGGTGAGCGGGACGTTGCGCGCCTCGGCCTCCTCGCGATACCAGCGGGAGAGGCAGTTGCGGCAAAATCCGGACAGCGTCATCAGGTCGATGTTCTGCACGTCCGTCCGCTCCCGCAGGTGTGCGATGAGACGCCGGAAAGCGGCGGCCTCAAGCTCTGTGCGGGTCGCGTCGTCGATGGCGGGTATCGTCATAGCCTCAAATCCCAAGTGATCATGTCCACAAGTGAGGATATGGCGTGCCGGATCGCTTGGCGGAAGCGCAAACCTCGGTCCATAGTACCTTTACCACATGAGGAGAGCACACCGATGCCGTGGGATGACGCGCAGGCACGCACCGGTCTGCGGGCCATCTTCGATGCGGCTGTTGCGAGCGCCGACCCGCGCCGGGTCCTGGCGGCGCACCTGCCGGAGCGGCCAGCCGGGCGCGTCATAGTGGTTGGCGCCGGAAAATCTGCCGCCGTCATGGCCGCGGCGCTCGAGGACGCCTGGCCGGATGCCACGATGACGGGCGTCGTCGTTACCCGGTATGGCCACGCCGTCCCAACCCGCACGATCGAGGTCATTGAGGCGTCGCATCCGGTTCCTGACGCCAACAGCGAGCTCGGCGCACGGCGCGTGCTGGCGGCGGTGCAGGGCCTGTCCGCGGACGACCTGGTAATCGCGCTGATGTCGGGCGGCGCGTCGGCGCTGCTGGAGCTGCCAGGGCCGGGCCTGACGCTTGCAGACGCCGAGCGGGTGAACCGCGCCCTGCTGGCGAGCGGCGCCGCTATCGGCGAGATGAACACCGTCCGCAAGCACCTGTCGGCTATAAAGGGCGGGCGGCTCGCGGCGGCGGCGCGGCCGGCGCGGGTGGTCACGCTCGCCATCAGCGACGTGCCCGGCGACGACCCGGCCGTCATCGGCAGCGGCCCGACCGTGCCGGACCCGTCCACCTGGGCCGACGTGCGCGCCATCGCCGCGCATTACGGCCTGGTCCTGCCCCGCAGCGAAGGCCTGGAAACACCCAAGCCGCATGAGATCGACACCGATGTCCGGATGATCGCGACGCCAGCCATGGCGCTGGAGGCCGCCGCCGCCGTCGCCCGCGCGCACGGCCTCACGCCCCTCATCCTGGGCGACGCACTAGAGGGCGAGAGCCGGGAGCTCGGCACCGCCATAGCAGGCATCGCCCACAGCGTACGCGCCCACGGACACCCCCTGCCGGCCCCCTGCGTGCTGCTGTCTGGCGGCGAGACGACCGTCACGATCGGCAAGGGCCCGGCCGGCCGCGGCGGGCGCAATACGGCGTTCCTGCTGGGGCTCGCGATCGCACTGCGCGGTGCGCCCGGCATTTGGGCCCTCGCCGGCGACACCGACGGCATCGACGGGACCGAGGACGCGGCCGGCGCAATCGTCACGCCCAGCACGTTGACGCGGGCACGCGCCATGGGGCTTGATCCCCGGGCCGTGCTCTCGGCGCACGACAGCTATGGCCTGTTCGACGCCGTGGGCGACCTGGTGCGGACCGGCCCGACGCTCACCAACGTGAACGACCTTCGGGCCGTGCTGATCGCCCCGCTTTAAGGATCTCCCATGCCTTCCCGCATCAAGCTCCGCCGTCGAAGGCGTACGAAGATCATCGCGACGCTCGGCCCCGCAAGCTCCTCGCCAGAGGTGCTGTCCCGATTGTTCTATGGCGGCGCCGACGTGTTCCGGCTCAACTTCAGCCACGGCACCCATGCCGACCACTTGGCGCGAATCACCATGATCCGGGCGCTGGAGGAGCAATCTGGCCGGCCGATCGGCATCTTGGCGGACGTCCAGGGGCCAAAACTGCGGGTCGGGAAATTCCAGGGTGGGCGCATCGTGCTGCAGACCGGCCAGGGCTTCCGCCTCGATTTGTCCCCGGTGCCCGGCGATAGCAGCCGGGTCGAGCTGCCGCATCCGGAGATCATCCGGGCGGCCGGGATCGGTACGTCGCTGCTGCTGGATGACGGCAAGCTGCGGCTGCGGGTGACGCATGTGCGGGAGGACCATCTGGAGACCGAGGTCGTGACCGGCGGCAGCCTATCGGACCGCAAGGGGGTCAATGTTCCCGACGTTGCGCTGCCGATCCCGGCACTGACCCACAAGGACCGGCTGGACCTGGACTTCGCCTTGCAGCACGGTGTTGACTACATCGGATTGAGCTTCGTGCAGCGGGCCGAGGACGTAGCGGAGGCAAAGGAGATCACCGCCGGACGCGCCTGGATCATGACGAAGATGGAGAAGCCGCAGGCGCTCGACAACCTCGACGAGATCATGGCGCTGTCGGACGCGGTGATGGTCGCGCGCGGCGACCTGGGGGTGGAGCTGCCGCCGGAGGAGGTGCCGCTCGCCCAGAAGCGCATCGTCCGGGCTGCCCGAGAGCGCGGCATCCCGGTCGTGGTCGCGACCCAGATGCTCGAAAGCATGATCACCGCCCCGGCGCCAACGCGCGCGGAGGCGTCGGACGTTGCGACCGCGGTGTTCGACGGCGCGGACGCGGTGATGCTGAGCGCGGAGACGGCAGCCGGGCAGTATCCCTATGAGGCCGTCAACATCATGGACCGGATCGTCGAGCGCGTGGAGCGCGATCCCGGCTGGCGCGCCATCGTCGAGGCGAGCCGCCCGGCGCCGGAGCCGCTCTCGGCCTCGGCGATCGCGGCGGCGAGCCGGCAGGTCGCGCACACCATCGGAGCGGCGGCGATCGTCGCCTTCACCGAGGGCGGCAGCACGGCGCTGCGCGTGGCGCGGGAACGGCCGGAGTGCCCGGTGCTGGGACTGACGGCGAACCTAGCGACTGCGCGGCGGCTCGCGGTCGTGTGGGGCGTCCATGCGCTGGTGACGCCCGAGGTGCACAGCATGTCGGAGACGGTGACGCGCGCGACTCGCCTGGCCCGCAGCGAGGGCTTGGCGGCGGCGGGCCAGGAGGTCGTGGTGACGGCCGGGGTGCCGTTCAACCAGCCGGGCACGACCAACGCGCTGCGCGTGGCGCACGTGAGATAAGAGGCGCGTGCAGCAACTGGAGTGGATCGGACGCGCGCCGGGCGCGCCGTATTTCATCACCGACGCCGGCGCGTCCTGGACGCCGATCGGGCAGAACGACGGAATAAGCTGGATCGAGTGGCGCGGCCTGCTGCACCGCAGCGACCTCGGCGCGGTCGAGCGGCATCTGGCCTATCTGCGCGAGAGCGGCGTGACCTGCCTACGGTTCATGCTGGAATACGCAGAGACCGGAGAATTCTTCTTCGAGCAGCCCGCCGGGGTCTTCAACCCGGCCATGGTCCAGCTCTGGGACGACCTGTTCCGGCTTGCCGCAGGCGCTGGGCTGCGCATCCTGCTCACCCCGCTGGATACCTATTTTCACTGGGTGCGTTGGGACCTGCATCCCTATAACGCCGCCAACGGCGGGCCCTGCGTCGAGCGCACCAGCCTGCTGGTATGTCCCGGGGTGCGGGCGCTGGTCAAGGCGCGGCTGGCATTCGCGACCGAGCGTTGGGGCGGCAACGGCGTCCTGTTCGCCTGGGACCTTTGGAACGAGATGCACCCGGTGCAGGGCGAGGACCGGCCCGGCTGCTTCGAGGACTACATCGGCGACGTCGGCCCTTTCCTGCGCGAACTGGAGGTGCGGCTGCATGGCCGGGCGCACCTGCAATGCGTGTCGGTGTTTGGGCCTGAGCTGCACTGGAAGCCGTGGCTGAACGAGCCGGTCTTCCGCCATCCGGCGCTCGACTTCGCCAACAATCATTTCTACGAGGAGGGGACGATCGATCACCCGCAGGACACGGTCGCGCCGGCGCTTGCCGTGGGCAAGCTGGTGCGGGAGGCGCTGGCGGAGATCAATGACCGGCGCCCGTTCTTCGACAGCGAGCATGGCCCGATCCATACCTTCAAGGACCATAAGCGGGTCTTGCCGGAGCCGTTCGACGACGAGTATTTTCGCCATGTCCAATGGGCGCACCTGGCGTCCGGCGGCGCGGGCGGCGGCATGCGCTGGCCGAACCGCCATCCGCATACGCTTACGGCCGGGATGCGGCGGGCGCAGCGGGCGCTGGCCGATTTCCTGCCGCTGGTGGATTGGCCGCGATTCGACCGGCGTCCGATCGACGTGGAGGTGAGTGACCCCGAGATGGCCTGCTTCGCGTGCGGGGACGCCGATCGCGCCGTGCTGTGGCTATTGCGAGCGGCACCGCTGCTGCCGGACGGGCGATTGGACCCCAATCGGCGAACCGCGGTGTCGGTGCGGGTGCCGAGCCTGCTGGCCGGCGCTTTCGAGGCAACGGCGTGGGACACGCAGGCGGGCCGCCTCATTCGTAGGCTATCGGTGATGGCCGACGCCCACGGTTTGACGATCGAGGTGACACTCGGTGCCGATGTTGCTGTTGCGGTAGGGCGCATATAGCTCCGGCAGGGCATTGCCGCGCCCGCTTGCCCGTGGCGCACGGGTTTTCGCCGTCCTCGGCCAGCTATGCATGATTGCACATAAGTAATCGCTGTTGCGGGAATGGCACGCTGCACTCGACCGGGTTGGCGATGGACTGTATATGGCGGTCTCAACCTGGGCAGACCCTAACAGGCGAGGCTGTCCAGCGAACGAGAGCACCGCGAAACGGGTACATAGTGCTGTATCCCGGCCTAGCCGTCATCGGATTGCGGGTAGGACCCTTCCCACGCTCGCTGTTATGCCGGTATGACGCCTCTATGCTCTAAGGATTGTTACGTGCTGCTTGGTCGAAAGGTCACCGTAGTCCTGCCAGCGTATAATGCTGCGCAGACTATTGAGCGCACCGTGTCGGAGATCCCGCGCGACGTCGTGGACGACCTGATCCTGACCGACGATCACAGCAACGACAACACCGCGGCGCTATCGCGCCGGCTTGGCCTGCACACGATCCGCCATGACCAGAACCGCGGCTATGGCGGCAACCAGAAGACCTGCTACACGGCCGCGCTCGCGCGTGGCGCCGACATCGTCGTGATGCTTCACCCCGACTACCAGTATTCCCCACGCCTGGTTACGGCGATGGCATCGATGGTTGCGTCTGGGCATTATGACGTGATTTTGGGCTCACGCATCCTGGGCAGAGGTGCTCTGGCTGGCGGCATGCCAATCTACAAGTATGTTGCCAATCGTGGCCTGACGGCGGTCCAGAACACCCTCGCCGGGCAGAGGCTGTCTGAGTACCATACCGGTTTCCGGGCTTGGAGCCGCGCCGTATTGGAGCAGCTGCCGCTGCTGCGATGCTCGGATGACTTCGTGTTCGATAACCAGATGCTTGCGCAGGCCATCAACCTCGACTTCCACATCGGCGAGATCTCTTGTCCGACACGTTATTTCGAGGAAGCATCAAGCATTAACTTTCGGCGAAGCGTCGCCTATGGCCTCGGCGTGCTGCAGACATCGGGGGCGCTGTGGCTCCATCGGGCCGGCTTGGTCCGGTCGCCGCTGTTCGCCGAGGGTCCTACGGGGCGGCTTGCATCCGAGGACCCTGGTGCGGATGCAGGCGGCGATACGGTCGGGGCTGCATGAGGATCGATCGCCTGTCGCAGGCCATACCGGCTGGCGCGCGGTTGGCATTGGGAGTGGCGCTTGGAGCCGTCATCATGGGAGGCATCGCCGCCGCGCAGCTCGGCCTGACCGGGGCGGCGGACTGGGCCGATTCCGTCGCGCAAACGGCTCGTACGAGCGGCTTTAAAGGCTTAATTTCGTTTGGCTTGATGCAGACCGGCGTCGCGCTGATCGGCATCATCCCGGCATCCATGCTGGGGATTGCAGCGGGCGTGGTGTTCGGGGTCGGCTTGGGCTTCGCCGTTTCCGCGAGCGGCACGTTGCTCGGCGGCTGGCTGGCATTCTGGCTGGCACGGTCCCTGTTGCGCACTTGGATCGCCCGGATGCTCGCCTCCCGTCCCGACGGGCGCATGGTCGGATTGGACGAGGCCGTGCGGCGGGATGGCTGGCGACTGGTCTGCCTGCTCCGGGTATCGCCTGTGATGCCGTTTGCTATCACAAGCTACACGCTCGGCCTGACGAGCGTCCGTAAAGCCGACTACGTGCTCGGCACGCTCGCTGCCCTCCCTGCGCTGCTGGGCTATGTGGCGCTCGGCGCGGTGGCCGGCAACGGCCTGCACAGCGTGGCCGCGCCTTCCAATGGCGGCGGCGGGCTGCGGTGGTTCTTGCTCGCCGGAGGCGCAATAGCCACCCTTGCCCTGGTTGCACGCAGCCGTGCCCTGCTTTCGGCCTGCGGCCTGTTGCCCCGTCGAGCGCCAGGCCGCCGGACGCTGCTGCGCTCTTGATTGCGCCGCACCCGTCGCTGGTCCGCTTAGCGTTCTGGCAGGCGCGTTTCTTTTTACCATTGGCGTTCCTCGCCATCGTGGTTCCTCTTGGCATCTGCTTGGCAATGCTGACGCCACCCGGACAGGTCGCCGACGAGCCCGGCCATGTCTTCCGGGTGCAGGCGCTCCTGGCTGGACAACTCATCGGCCACCGCGAGTCGATTATTTGGATCGACGGCTCGACCCGCACGACGGCAGGGGTGCGCGTCGACCCGGTGACCCTTGCCGCGGCCTTTCCGCAGCTTGGCATTCCAATACGGAATATCTCGGCTGAGCAGCTTTTGTCCAAACGGGCCCTGGCCTGGACCCACACGCGACACTTCGTAGAAATTGCGCCCTTGGCGGTTTATGCGCCCGTATTCTATGTGCCTGGCGCGATCGGCTTCGGCCTCGCGCAATGGCTCGGCGGGTCGCCGTTCCAGGCCCAGATCGCCGGCCGTCTTGTCAACTTGTTAAGCTACGCGGCCATGGGTCTGCTGGCGCTATCGATCGCACGTCGGGGGCAGGCGCTGATTTTTTGCGTATTGTCCGTGCCGATGACAGTCTCGCTGGCCGGATCCCTCAACCAGGATGGGCAGATCATCGCGGCGGCGGCGCTCGGCACGGCATTGCTGACCGTGCCGGCACCCTGGACGACGGAACAGCGGCACGCCTGGCACGATCGGTCGTTCTGGGCAGGGGTCGCTTTGCTGGCCTGCATCGCCTTGGTCAAGATCCCCTATGTTGGCCTTGCTGCACTGGCCCTGATCCCGATAAGCGGCCCGGGAAGCCGGCCGTTGGTAGTCCGAGCAGCTGCCCTGGCCATCATCGTGGCCCCGGCGCTCGCTTGGACACTGTATGCGATGGTGAACGTCTCGGCACCGACGCCGATGATGCCCTACAGCCCTGGTCCGCTCTGGCCGGGCGATCCCTCCATTGTGTTTCGAGGGCCCGACGCTAGCGCACAGCTCCGGGTTTTGCTGTCGGAGCCGGCCCGTCTGATTACCATGCCACTCCAGGCCATCATGGCCGATCCATGGCTGTTCAGGCAGGGCATCGGCGTGCTCGGCTGGCTCGACCTGCCGCTGCAAGCCTGGCTTTATACGCTCTGGACGTGGGCGTTGGTCTGCGCCTGCTTGGCGGACTTTCTGGCGCGTGCGGATGACGGACGGCCGGCGCTGCGGATCGGCCCTACGGAGATCGTGCTGCTGGCGCTGTCCGCCGCTCCGATGGTGATTGCGATCTACCAATCACAATACCTATTATGGACGCCGGTCGGCGGCTCCAGTATCTCGGGGCCAGCCGGACGCTATTGGCTGCCGCTGGTTCCTTTGCTCGCGATTGCTGTCCCACGGTGCCGGCCGTTGCCGTGGGCCCGGGCGGCGGCAGCAATGTCCGTAGGGAGTGCGGCGCTGACCATAGTACCAGTCGCGGCTGCGTTCGCCAGCTTGGTGGCAGTGCCTGCCCTGGTTGTCATGACCTATTTCGTACGGTGATCCCGCCGGACGGCGTTAGGCGTGTCTGGCGATTACAGGCCCGAGCGGGGTATGCTGCCGATGCAGATCGAACGGCTGCTCTCTGCCCCGGTCTTAATCAATTCTCAATGCAGTGCGCGTATTGTTACGGAGCTTGCAAATGCTGCTTGTGGCCGGCAAGGGCGTGTGTTCGTATTCTTGCAACGACGGCCAGGAACGCCGTTTCAAGGGAGTTTAAGTCATGGCCGTCCCGCATCTAACCCGACGAGCGCTCGGGCTGTCTGCCGCTGCGCTGGCGGTGGCGCCGCGGCTCGCCCGCGCCGAGGACACGATCAAGATCGGCGTCGTCTCGCCCTCCACTGGACCTGCTGCCGAGGCTGGCAAGTTCCAGCTCAACGGTGCCCGCCAGGCGCTGGACGCAGTCAACGAGAAAGGCGTGCTGGGCCGCAAGCTGGAGCTCGTCGTCGAGGACGATCAGACCACCAACCCCGGCGCGGTGCTGGCATTCAGCCGCCTGGCCGCTCGTTCCGATATCGCGGCGTTCATCGGCTCGATCCGGTCCACCCAGGTCCACGCCATGTCGCCCGACGTGCTCAAGGCCGCCAAGCCCATGATGTTCGGCGGCACCGACCCGACGCTCACCCAGGAGGGCAACAAGTGGCTGTTCCGCTGCCGTCCGAACGACAGCTACTCCGCAAAGGTCATCGCCGAGTTCGGCACCGGCGACCTGAAGAAGCAGAAGTGGGCTGTGGTGTTCTCGACCGACGCCTTCGGCAGCAACGGCGCGAAGGCGCTGGAGGCGGCGCTGAAGGATAAGGGGATCACCCCCGTGCTGATGCAGGGCTACACCAACCAGGCGTCGGACTACACGGCCGTGGTGCTGGCGGTGCGGCAATCCGGCGCGGACGTCGTCGGCAGCTATTTTACCTTCGAGAGCGACCTTGGCATCTTTGCCCGCCAGCTTCGCCAGCTCGGGGTGACGATCCCCTGGGTCGGGTCGCCATCGATCGTGAACACCACGGCGCTGAATCTGGCCGGTCGCGCGCTGTTTGGTACCTATGGCGTCGCCGACTACGCCGTGGACGCAACCCCGGCTTCGAAGGCGTTCGCCGAGCGGTATCAGTCGCTCTATAAAGCTTTGCCCGACAACCAGTCGTCCTGGGCGTTCGACGCGGTGAACCTGCTGGCGAAGGCGATCGGCGACGCCGGCAGCACGGAGCCGGAGAAGCTGCGCGCGGCGTTGGCAGCCATACGCGGCTTCGCCGGGGCGGAGGGCGAGTACAACTTCGACGACAAGGGCGACGGTTTGCGCGGCTACAATGTCGTCAAGAACGAGAATGGCAAGATCGTCTTCGACCGCCGGATCGAAGTCCAAGGTTGAGCCTCGTCCCGCAGCTGCTGTTCACCGGCCTCGGCATCGGCGCGATCTACGCGCTGGTGGCGCTCGGCTTCGTACTGCTGATCCGGGCGGCGAGCGTCGTGAATTTTGCCCAGGGCGAGTTCTCCATGCTCGGCGCCTACGCCATGGTCGTGCTGTCGAGCCTGCTGGGCATTCCCTATTTTGTGGCGCTGCCGATCGCGGTCGTGCTGATGGCCGGGTTTGGCGTGCTGTTCGCCGGCGCGACCTATTGGCCGTTGCGCCACCGCGGCCAGCTTCCCGTCATCATCAGCACGATCGGCGCCAGCATCTTTCTCGCGAATACCGTGCTGGCGCTCTATGGCCCGAGCCCGGAGGTGCTGCCCGGCCTGTTCGACAGTCCAGGCTTCGAGGTCGGCGGCGTGTTCATGGACAGCCAATACATCGCCATCATCGTGACCGCTGCCGTCATGGTGCTGCTGCAGTTCCTGATCTTCGAGAAGACCTTGCTGGGCAAAAAGCTGCAGGCCACCAGCCAGGACAAGGAGATGGCGAGCCTGCTCGGCATCCCCGTCGCGCTGATGATCCTTATCACCTTCGCCTATAGCGCGGCGCTGGGCGGGTTGGCGGGTATCCTCGTGGCTCCGGTGCTGTTCGTGTCGGTCGGCATGGGCGCCATCATCTCGCTCAAGGCCTTCGCCGCCAATATCATCGGCGGCTTCGGCAACATCCCCGGCGCCATCCTGGGCGGCCTGGCGCTTGGCGTCGTCGAGACGTTTGGCGCTGCCTACATCTCGGTGCCCTATAAGGATGCGCTGGCATTCGGCCTGTTGCTGCTGTTCCTGCTGGTCCGGCCGCAGGGGCTGTTCGGCGAGAAGATCGCGGAGAAGGCATGAGCGCCACGGCCCTTGCCGCACCGAACGTGACGCAGGCGCGCAGTTGGCGCGGCTTGCCGGCGCTCGCGGCCGCTATCATCGGTGTGCTGGCGCTGGCGACCCTCGTGCCAGAGCAGGGCTACACGCTCAACATCGTCATGCAGGCGGCGACCTATGCGGTAGCAGTGGCCGGGCTTGTGGTGGTGCTCGGCTATTGCGGGCAGATTTCGTTGGCGCAGGCGGCGTTCTTTGGGCTGGGCGCCTACGGCGTAGCGCTTGGGACCGTCGACTACGGGCTGCCGTTCTTCGCGGCACTCGGAGCCGGCGTGGCGCTCGCGGCCGTGTTCGGCGTGGCGCTGGGCTTCGCCAGCCTGCGGCTTGGCGGCCACTACCTCGCCATGGTCACCATCAGCTTCCAGCAGATATTAACGCTCGTGCTGAACAACTGGATCGGCCTGACGCACGGGCCGGACGGGGTCAAGGGCATTGCCCGTCCCAGCGTGCCGGGCCTGCGGCTCGACAACGGCGACCACTATCTGGCGCTGTGCCTCGTCACCCTCGTCTGCGTCACATGGTATATCTGGCGGCTCAAGACGACGCGGCTCGGGCGCGCGATGCAGGCGGTCCGGGACAACGAGATCGCGGCCAGCACCTGCGGCATCAACGTCTATAGCACCAAGGTCCTGGCGTTCGGCATCAGCGCGGTGCTGGGCGGCCTGGGCGGCGGCCTGTTCGCCGGCGCCTTCGCCTACATCAGCCCGGACCAGTTCGGCTTCGGCGAGAGCATTGTTCTCCTAACCATGGCGCTGCTCGGCGGTGTGCAGTCGCCCTTCGGCGCGCTGCTCGGCACCGGGCTGCTGGTCATCCTGCCGGAGTGGCTGCGCTTCCTGCGCCAGGTCTACCTCGCGGTCTATGGCGCCGCCGTCATCCTGATCATGGTGTTCCTGCCCGACGGCCTATGGGGCCTGACCCAGCGCCTGCGCCGCCCGGCACCCGGCATCACCGGCGCTGTAACGCCGCTGCCGCTATTGAGCCAGCGGGGAGTCGAGAGCGCCGATGTCGCCCTGCAGATCGATGGGCTCGCCAAGCATTTCGGCGGCCTCAAAGCGCTGGACGGCGTGGACATTGCGGTGCGCCGCGGCACCGTCCACGCGCTGATCGGCCCTAACGGCTCCGGCAAGACGACCTTCATCAATGTAGTGACCGGGCTGTATCGCCCCACCGCCGGGCGCATCGCGATCGCCGGGCAAAATGTGACTGGAACCGCGCCGCACGAACGCACGCGCCGCGGCCTGGCCCGCACGTTCCAGAACATCCGGGTGTTCCGCGGTATGTCCGTGCTGGAAAACGTCATGGTCGGCGCCGAGCGGCCCGGCAACGACATCGCCGAGCAGCCGGCCCTGGTCGTGGAGCGGGCGCTCGCGGCGCTTGATTTCGTCGACCTGCGCCAGGACGCCAACCGCATGGTCGGCACGCTGTCCTACGGCTACCAGCGCTATGTCGAGATCGCCCGGGCGCTTGCCGGCAACCCGCAGGTGCTATTGCTGGACGAGCCGGCAGCCGGCCTCAACCTCACGGAGAAGCAGGAGCTCGGCACCCTGCTCCGCCGCTTGAAGGGCCATGGGCTCACGATTCTGATCGTCGACCACGACATGAACCTGGTCGAGCAGGTGGCCGACCACATCACCGTGCTGAACTTCGGCCGCCGCATCGCCGACGGCGGCCCGCGCGACGTGCTGTCCCACCCGGATGTCATCGCCGCCTATCTTGGGGAGCCTCGTGAAGATGCCGCTGCTTGAATTGGGCAGCCTGGTCGCGCGCTACGGTGCCGCCGACGTGCTGAAGGAACTCTCATTGGTCGTCGAGGAGGGCGAGATCGTCGCTCTGCTGGGCAGCAATGGCGCAGGAAAAAGTACGACGTTGCGCGCCATATCGGGCCTCGTGCCCAACGTGTCCGGCCGGCTCAGCTTCGTCGGGCGGTCGCTGATCGGCATGAAGCCTGAGGCAATCGTGCGGCTGGGCATTGCACACGTGCCGGAAGGGCGGCGGGTGTTCCCGGGCCTAACGGTGCGAGAGAATATCTTGCTGGGCGGCAGCAACCGCCGCGGCGTCAAGCGCCGCACCTTGGAGCAGGAGACAGACGAAATGCTGGTCTTCTTCCCCGACCTGAAACGGCTAGAGCACGCGCTCGGCTGGACGCTGTCGGGCGGGCAGTTGCAGATGGTCGCCGTTGCCCGGGGCATGATGGCGAAGCCGCGGCTGCTGTTGCTGGACGAGCCGTCGCTCGGCCTGGCGCCGCTGATCGTGCAGCAGGTGTTCCGGATCATCGCCGAAATCCGCCGCCGCGGCGCCACGGTGCTGCTGGTGGAACAGAACGCGCATATGGCACTCTCGATCGCTGACCGCGGCTACGTGCTCGAGACCGGGAGCCTGCTAATGGAGGGCAAGCCCGCCGAGCTGTGGAGCAACCCGGACGTCCGCGCCGCCTACCTAGGCGGCAAGACGGTCGCTGCCGCCGTCGCTTGAGCCGGCAGCGGCGGCCAGGCGCCAGGGCTCTCGGCAGCCTGGGCCAGCCAGGCGCGCACCCCGTTAGGATCATGGAAGAACGTGTCGACCCGTAGGCCGGCGCCGCCCAGGGCACGGGCGGCCCGCATCCCGTCCTCATCCGTCACATCATCGCCGATGAATATCGGAAGCCGGCCGGCGAACGGCGCCTCGGCCATGAGCGCCGCAACGGCGCTACCCTTATCCGCGCCGCACGGCCGGATCTCCCAGGCCATCAGCGCCTCCATCAACTGGAACTGGCCTGCAAGCGGCGCAATCAGCGCCAAAGCGGCATCGCGCAACGTCGGCCCCAACCCCGGCACCGCACGGTAGTGCAGCACAAAGCCGCGCTGCTTCTGTTCCAGCAGCACCCCCGGATGCGCGTCGGCGATCCGCGCGGCGGCAATGACCCAATCGACTGGCGGTGCGGGCAGGCTAGCGCGGACAACCTCCGCACCGGGGGCGTGCCGGATAGCGCCGCCATGCTCCCCGGCTACCGCATAGGGCACGTTCCCAAGCAAGCCGTCCACCTGCTCGATCGGCCGCCCGGTAACGACCGCGAGCGCGCCGCCCATGGCGTCCCGCAACCGCCGCAAAACCACGGGCAGGCGCGGCGCAACCCGCACCTGGTCCGGCGTGGGCGCGATGTCGAGCAGCGTGCCGTCCATGTCGAGCAGCAACGCCGACTGTCCGATGGCCTGCCCACTTAGTGGCATGACGTCACCCGCAGGTCGTAGATCGGATGCTCCAACTGGGACAACGCCGGGGCGCTGGCGAGCATCCAGCCACGGAATGCAGCGCCGGTGGCGCGGCCGTCGGTGATTTCGAGGAACGCCGCACTGTCCTGCGGCAGATCGGCCGGGCGGGTCACGCAGCCCCGGACCGTGATCGTCAACGAACCCCACGCCAGGCTCTGCCCGACCCGCACAGTCAGGGGCGACGGCTGCGCGCGCACCTTGTCGAGCACGGAAAGCTCAGCCGTGTTGCGTGGGAGCCAGGCATCCGCCGGAGAGGCTGCAGGTTGCGCCTGTGCGGCTCCCGTCACTAGCAGCGCAACGAGCATGAGGCGCCGCATCAGCCGCGTTTCGGGCTGCGCAGGCCCGCAACCATGTCCAGCAGAATGCGGCGCATGGCGTCCTCATCCACCCCCATCAGCACGGCGTCCTCGAATGCATCCTGCAGGACCTGCGCGGCCTCGGCGTGGTTCTCCTCAAGCGTACGCAATTTCTCGCGGCAGGAAACCGCGCTGCCGTCGTCCATCGGCCACCGCGCGGGCACCGCGTTCATTGCGCCGCGCCTGGCTTGTTCTTCTGATCGAGCGACTTCTGCGTCGCATCTGCCAGGCTGCCGACGTTGAAGATGAATTTGCCCAACAGGTCCTCTAGATTGGACGCGGACTGCGTAATCGTGATTTCGCCGCCATCCCCCAGTATCTTGTCGCTGCCGCCGGGTGTGAGGGTGACGAATGAGCCGCCCAGCAGCCCGCCTGTCGAGATTGTGGCGCTGCTGTCGTCCGGCAGCTTGATATTTGGCTGCACCATGAAGTTGACCACCGCCTGATAGGATTTCGGGTCGATGCTGGTTGCCGCCACGCTGCCGACCTTCACCCCAGCGACGCGCACATCCGCGCCGGACGCTATGGTTCCCACGTTGTCAAACCGAGCCGACAGCCGCGTGCCGCTCCCGGTGGCCCGCCCGGTGTTGACCGCGGCATAAGCCATAAATCCGGCGGTCACAAGCAACACCGCCGCCCCCGCCGCCAGTTCAGCGACGCTCCGCTTCGATCCTGCCATGCGTTTAGCTGCCCGGTGTCCATGACTCGTAATCGCCGGTCGCTGGTGCACGGTGCCCGCCGCGATAGTCATGTCCCGGCGGACGATAGCTGCCGGGCGTCCCGGTCAAATTGGCTTGATGCGGCTTCTGCCAGGGCTTGCGCGACGCGAGCGGGATCGGCTCATCGGTCGTGTAGTGCAGCCAAGCGTGCCACTCGGCCGGCACCTGGCTCGCATCGACCTCGCCCGCATACATGACCCACCGGCGGGGCTCCAAGCCCGGCCGGGCACGTTTTTCCTCGAAGTAGCGATTGCCTGCCGGGTCGGTGCCGACGGGGCGGCCACGAAAATAGGTGAAAAGGCGAGTACCGATTGTCATGCGGGGGATATAAGCGACGCAGGCAGCGCGGTCCACCACGCTTCACCGGCCAAGATTTCAGTTTCCCCACGGCAGCGCTCCCCTTAGCATCGGGCCATGGGCAACATGGAATGAAGAACACTCGGATTTGGCGCGGCATCCGCATGCGCGAGACCGCGGCTGGCGCCGATCCAGACGCTCCGGCACGTGCCTTGAGCCTGCCCGCCGCATGGGACGACCGGGCGGCCAGCGCGCTCGCGGCACTGGCGCCGGGAGAGGGCCGCGTCACCTTGCCGCGTGCCGCCGATAGCTGGATCCGCCCCATCGCCAACCGTGCCCGGGAGGCAGGCGACCCCGCCCTGGCCGACCGGCTGCATGCGCTGCTGCTGCACCGTCAGGCCGCGCCGACCGCGCCGGTGTGGAACGGCAGCGCCGGCGCGCCGCCAGGCTTCGTGCTGAACCTGCCGGCCTTCCACGACGGCGCGCATGGCTTCGACACCGCGGCGTTCACCGACGCGGTGGCCACCGCCGCGACCGCGCTACGGCTGAGCGCACCGGGTGCATTGCATTTTGCCATGGGGTTCACCGATCTCGACGGACTGCTGGCGCTGCTCGACCTCAAATACGACAGCCCGGCCGCCCGCGATGTCGCGCGCTGCGTCGCCGCGCTTTTGCGTGCCACCGCCGACCTCGCCTTCGCCGGCGACCAGCCCGATCTGCTGTCCCGCCTGCCGTCCTGGCCGATGCCGCCGCCACATACTGCCGTGCCGGCGCTAGCCGCTGCCGCATTCGACGCCCGCGCATCGGCATTGCGCGGGTCGTCGAGCGTGCCGTGCACCGCCATCTTGCCACCCGGCCCGGCGGACGCCCTGCTGGGCGCGGATACCGGCGGCCTCGCGCCCAGCTTCTCCCCAGTAGGTCCGGACGGCGCGCTCACGCGAGCAGCGCAGGCCCGGCTCGCTGGCCAGGGCATGACGGCAGAGGCGGCGCTCGCCAAACTATTGAATGGCGAGCCGGTGCTGGTGCACGCCGGGCTCGCGGCGCACCAGGCCATGCACGACGCCGTCGCCCCCTATCTGCACGCCATGCCGCCTCGCCCGGTGGCTGGCATCGTGCCTGCGCAGCCGCCGCACCGCCGCGAGCTGCCGGCCCGGCGCCGGGGCTACACACAGAAGGCTGCGGTCGGGGGGCACCGGGTCTATGTTCGCACCGGCGAATATGCCGACGGCACGCTGGGCGAGGTGCACGTCACCCTCCCGCGCGAGGGGGCGGCATTGCGCGGCATGATGGACGGCGTCGCGGCGGCCGTCAGCCTCGGCCTGCAGCATGGCGTGGCGCTGCAAGACTACGTGGACGCTTTTACCCTGACCCGCTTCGGACCGGCTGGCCGGGTCGAGGGCGACCCGGATGTTGGCCATGCGACCTCGATCCTCGACTACGTTTTTCGCAATTTGGCAATTACGTACCTGGGCCAGTGCGACGTGCCGGAGGGCGTCCCCGATGCCGTTCCGGACAACAGCGCCGCGGGTTCGCCGCTGCTGCCGATGGACTTGCCCGCCCAGCCACGCTCTCGCCGGCCAGGATTGCGCCTCGTTGCAAATGGTTAAGGATAGATGATGCACTCAGCCGACCAAAGATTGGCCGAGCTCGGCATCACATTGCCGGTCCCGATGGCGCCTGTCGCCAACTACGTGCCTTACGTCGTCGCAGGTAGGCTGGTCGTCGTGTCCGGGCAGCTCCCGGCGGTGGACGGCGCCGTCGCCGTCACCGGCAAAGTCGGCGGCAGCGTAGGCGTCGAGCAGGGGCAACGTGCCGCCCAGCTCTGCTTCATCAACTTGCTGGCCCACCTGCGCGTTGCGTGCGGCGGAGATTTGGGCCGCGTGCGGCGCGTAGTCCGGCTCGGCGGCTTCATCGCATCCGCTGCGGACTTTACCCACCACGCCACGGTGATGAACGGGGCGTCCGACCTCGCCGTCGCGGTATTCGGCGAGGCCGGGCGCCACGCCCGCAGCACGATCGGCGTCCCTGCCCTGCCGCTCGACGCCGCCGTCGAGGTCGAGGGCATGTTCGAGATAGAGTGAAGGGTTTTCCCTGGCGGCGACGGCGCCATATCCCCGCCATGTCCGTCATGCCCGAAAACCTGTCCACGCTCACGTTGACGCTTCACCCGCATGTCGCGGAGATCCCGGCTGAGGAGTGGGACGCCTGCGCCGGGCCTGGAAACCCGTTCGTGAGCCACGCATTCCTCAGCGCGTTGGAGGACAGCGGGTCCGCCAACGCGCGCACCGGATGGATGCCGCAGCATGCCGCGCTGCGGGACGGCGAGCGTGTCGTGGCCGTGGCGCCCATGTATGCAAAGTCGCATAGCTACGGCGAGTATGTGTTCGACCATAACTGGGCCAATGCGTTCGAGCGCGGCGGCGGCGACTACTATCCAAAGCTGCAGGTTGCCGTGCCGTTCAGCCCAGTGCCGGGCCCACGGTTGCTGGCACGCGAGGGGATCGGCATCGAGGCGATGGGGCAGGCGCTGGCGCAGGCTTGCCAGGAGCTGAAGCTCTCGTCTGTCCACGCGACCTTTTGCACGCCGGCGGATTGGGAGGCGCTGGGCCGCGCCGGCTGGCTGCAGCGCCTGGGGACGCAGTTCCATTGGGAGAACGCAGGATATGCGACATTCGACGATTTCCTGGCGGCGCTGAGCTCCCGCAAGCGAAAGTCTATCAAGCGGGAGCGGCGGGACGCGAATGCGGCTGGACTGCGCTTCCTAGCACTGCGGGGGCATGAGATCCTGCCGAAGCACTGGGACGCGTTCTACAAGTTCTACACCTCGACCGTGGACCGCAAATGGGGCAGCGCCTATTTGACCCGCAAGTTCTTCCCGATGCTGTCTGAGCGCCTGGGCGACCGTGTGGTGCTGATGATGGCCGAGAATGGCGGCTTGGCCGTCGCCGGTGCGCTTAATTTTGTTGGTGACGAAGCGCTTTATGGCCGCAACTGGGGCTGCCGTGGCGACTGGCCGTTCCTGCATTTTGAGCTGTGCTACTATCGCGCCATCGAGTTCGCCATCCAGCACGGCCTCCAGCGTGTCGAGGCTGGCGCCCAGGGCGAGCACAAGATCCAGCGTGGCTATATGCCCAAGCCGACGTATTCTGCGCACTGGATCGCCCATCCCGGGCTGCGCCGCGCTGTATCTGGCTTCCTCGAGCAGGAGCGCCCGGCAGTACAGGCCGACATGGATGCGTTGGCCGAGTTGTCGCCTTATAAACGCGCAGGTGAAGCGGACAATTAGCCGGTCGAGGCTGATGCGACGTCAACGGTCACAAGCGTTTCGGTCGGAGCGTTGAGAAAAACTCATAGGGCTGACGACATCACATAGCAAAACGTAACGAGATATCAACTGTTCTCGGCTATCGTAATGCTGTGCCCAAGGGATCAACCGCAGATTTGGATGTAGCTTGGTGCGGCAGCGGTCCGGCGTTCCTCGATCGCTCGGGTTCCGATGCCGACAACCTGTTGCGGGACGCTGTGGCGAGGGTGCCGGCGGCGCGTGACTGGGCGGTGCTGCTGCACTACCGGCTTTTGCGCCTTGGCCGGCGTGTCGATGCGATCCTGGTCACACCGGGTGCCGTCCTGGTATTCCGGATCGTGATGGAGGCAACCCGGTTCAATGCGGCGGACCGGGTCGCAGTCGCGGGCGCAGCGCTCGACCTCGCAGACTTCCATGGCGGATGCCGGCGCCTGCCGGTCGTGCCAATCCTGGTCGTGCCGAACGGGGACCGACCGCACGGCGCCCAACCGCTGCCGTTACTCGGCGCGTCGCTCGTGATGGAGACGACCCGGCTGTTGCTGCCGGGCGTGCTGCGGGACATCGGCGCCGGCTTCCCGCCCGTGCCCGGAATCGGCCCGCCAAGCGCATGGGCGGAGGCACCTTATCGTCCCGCACCGGCATTGTTGGAGGCGGCGTGCCTGCTCTATGCGCGCCACGATGTTACGGCGCTGACCTTGGCGCAGGCCGGGCGGGGCGGGCTGGCGCGAACCGCGGCGGCGGTGGCCGATGCGGTTAGGCATGCTCGCACCGAGGGACTGCACCTGACAGTATTCGTCACCGGCGATCCCGGTGCGGGTAAGACGCTGTGCGGCCTCGATCTTGCCTTCGCCGGGCATGGTGCCGCGTTCCTTACCGGCAATCCTACCCTGGTGCACGTGTTGCGGGAGGCGCTGGCGCGCGACGCTGTCGGCCGTGGCATGGGACGCCACGCGGCGCAGCAACGGATGGAGTGTGTTATCCAAGCCCTGCCCCGGTTCCGCGACCACCACATCCGCGAACCCGGGCCGCCGCCAGAGCGCATATTGATCATAGACGAGGCACAGCGTTGCTGGACCGCGTCGCACGCCATCGCCAAGACCCGCAATCGCCCAGTGGCGCTCGCGACATCCGAACCCGGCCATCTGCTCGACATCATGGCGCGGCATCAAGGATGGTCGGTGATCGTCTGCCTGCTCGGGGGCGGACAGGAGATCCATGCAGGCGAGGGCGGCATTGCGGAGTGGGGCCGGGCTTTGGCCGAGCGGCCGAACTGGCGTGCTATCGCGCCGCCCGAGGCGTTGCAGGCTGCCGATCCGCGCCAGCGTCTTGCGGCCGCTGCATTCTTGGCTTGGGATGATCGTCTTCACCTGGGCCAAGTTGTCCGCAGCGTGCATGCGCCATCGGTCGCAGCCTGGGTCGAAGCGGTGCTGTCCAACTGCCCAAGCCGGGCCAGAGCCATTGCTGAGGCCACCGGCGTCATGCCGTTTCGGTTGACACGATCGTTGGAAGACATGCGGGCGGCGCTGCGCAGGTGTGGGACGCGTCGATCGGGTCTGCTCGCCAGCTCCCACGCCCGCCGTTTGAGAGCCGAGGGGCTCGGCAGCGTGTTGCCGCACCAAGACGAGGATGCAGTCGCACGCTGGTTCCTGGACCATTGGCCCGACATACGCAGTGCCGATGCGTTAGAGGTCGTAGCGACCGAGTTCTGCGTCCAAGGGCTCGAACTGGACCAAGCCGGCGTATGCTGGGACGCCGATCTTGTTCGCACAGTGGACGGCTCCAAGTGGCAGGCCCGCAGCCTGCGCGGCAGCTCCTGGACCAGCACGCGCCGGCCGGAGGCTATCTCGAACCGGCTGAACGCCTATCGGGTTTTGCTGACGCGCGCGCGGTTCGGAACGGTGATCTGGGTGCCGCACGGCGATGCGCGCGATCCGACGCGGGTTCCGGCCCGATATGACGCGGTGGCGGATTACCTGCTGGCCTGCGGCGTCGTTTTGCTGGACGACGCGCCGCCGCTGGCCGAAGCTGCCGCAATGCCCGAGCCGGTCCTGCTGTGATCCGAGTTCTTGCCCTTCTGCTGCTGCTGACATGCAGCGTTCAGGGTGCCGAGCTGCGAGTGGCGACGTGGAACCTCGAATGGCTGACAGCCCGGGCGTTCGGCGACCCTGCACTGCCTAGCGACGTACATCCAAAGCAAGCCGAGAACGTCGACACGCTCCGCCGGTATGCGCAACTGCTCGACGCCGATATCGTCGCATTCCAAGAGGTGGACGGACCCGAGATCGCCGCGCGGGTTTTCACGCCAGACCGCTATGTCATTTTCACCACCAACGACGATGTCGTGCAGCGCGTCGGCTTCGCCGTCCGGCGCGGCATCTCCGTCACCCGCAATCCAGACCTAGCCGGCCTCGTCGTGTTCCCTCAGGCCTTGCACCGCCTCCGCAGCGGTGCCGACATCACACTCGACCTGCCGGGTGGACGGCTGCGTATGTTGGCCGTGCACCTAAAAAGCGGTTGCAACCATAGTCGCCTGTCCAACGGCTCCAGTCAGGTGTGTGGGACGTTGCAGCGGCAGATTGCGCCATTGCAAGGCTGGATCGCACAACGCCGCGACGAGGGCGTGCCGTTCGTAGTGCTTGGAGACTTCAACCGGCGCATGGAAAACCGGGACGAGTTGCTGGCGGCGCTGATGGCCGCGGCTCCCCTGGTCCGCGCGACCGAGGGACGGGGCAGCCCATGTTGGGGCGGCAACAGCTTCATCGACCACATCCTGGCTGGCGGGGCCGCTCGTGGCTGGATGCAGGCGGATACGCTGCGGGTTATGGTGTATCGCGAGACCGACGCAGCCGCAAAGGAACAGCTTTCCGATCATTGCCCGGTCTCCGTCCGCTTTCGCCTGCCGGATTAGCCGGCTACTCTCCGGCTGCATCTTAACGGAGCCTTTGCAATGAGCCTGACCGTTCTCATCACTGGCGCGACCGCCGGCTTCGGAGAGGCGATCGCCCGCCGCTTCATTCACGATGGCCACCGCGTGATCGCCACTGGCCGGCGCACCGAGCGACTGAATGCGTTGCAAGGCGAGCTTGGTGCGAACCTGCAGCCGTTCGCATTGGATGTGACTGATGCCGCGATGACGGCAGAATTGCCAAACAGCCTACCTGCGGGTTGGCGGGAAATCGACGTGCTTGTGAACAACGCCGGGTTGGCGCTGGGAACTGCCCCAGCTTACGAGGCTATTCTCGATGATTGGACCACAATGGTGGCGACCAACATCACCGGCCTAATCCGGCTGACCCATGCAATCCTGCCAGGCATGATCTCACGCGATCACGGCCATATCATCAACCTGAGCAGCACAGCCGCCAGCTACCCCTACCCCGGTGGCAACGTTTATGGGGCGAGTAAGGCTTTCGTGACCCAGTTCAGCGCCAATCTGAAGGCAGATCTCGTGGGCACTGGCGTGCGCATTACCGACCTGGAACCCGGCCTAGTCGGCGGCAGCGAATTCAGCAAGGTCCGTTTTGGCGGCGACGCGGATAAGGCTGCAGCCGTTTATGCCGGGACCACTCCACTCTCGCCACAGGATATAGCTGAAGCTGTGGCCTGGGTCGTCGGCCTGCCTGCGCACGTAAACATCAACCGACTGGAGATGATGCCAACGTGCCAAGCGGCCGGCCCATTGGCGATCAAGCGACGGAGCAGCTAAGCCGAAACCGTGACCCCTTTCCAGAACGCGATACGGCCGCGAATACTTGCGGCCGCATCCCTCGGCTCCGGATAGAACCAAACTGCATCCTTATTCACGGTCCCACCCACGTTCAGGGACAGATAATGCGCAGTGCCCTTCCATGGGCAAACGCTCGTGTGACTGCTCGGCTCCACGAACTCCGAACGCAGGCTTCCCACCGGGAAGTATGCATTCCCCTCGACGGTCACGATGTCATCGCTTTCCGCAACGATCTGATGGTTCCAGATTGCCTTCATGCGACCTCCGCAGGGCTGCAGGCCGGGCTTAACGACCCAGCCTGCAGCGCTGACTCCTACTCGGCCGTCTCTGGCTCGAGCTCGGACGTGCCCTCATCGCCGTCTCCCTCAGCCTTCGGCATGCCCTGCTGCACGGCCTCAGTGAATTCGAAATCCAGCTTGTCCTCACGCAACGCGACCTTGACCGAGCCGCCCTTTACCAGCTTGCCGAACAGCAACTCCTCGGCCAAAGGCTTCTTGATATACTCCTGGATGACACGCCCCAGCGGACGCGCGCCATACAGGCGGTCGTAGCCGCGCTCCGCCAGCCACTCCTTGGCCGCCGAAGAAAGCTCGATCGTCACGTTACGGTCGGCAAGCTGCGCCTCCAGCTGCATGACAAACTTCTCGACCACGCGGCCCACTATCTCCGGCGTCAGCCCGGCAAAGGTGATGGTCGCGTCCAGCCGATTACGGAACTCCGGCGTGAACAGCCGCTTGATCGCCTCGGTGTCCTCGCCCTCGCGCTCGACGCTCCCGAAGCCAATTGCCTCCTTCGCCATGTCGCTGGCGCCGGCGTTGGTTGTCATAATCAAGATCACATTGCGAAAGTCGACGACTTTGCCGTTGTGATCGGTCAGCTTCCCGTGGTCCATCACCTGAAGCAGGATGTTGAACAGATCGGGATGTGCCTTCTCGATCTCATCAAGCAGCAATACGCAGTGTGGGTGCTGGTCGATGGCGTCGGTCAGCAAACCACCTTGATCGAACCCGACGTAACCCGGCGGCGCCCCAATCAAGCGGGATACGCTATGCCGCTCCATATACTCGCTCATGTCGAACCGGGTTAGTTCGATGCCGAGAGTGCTCGCGAGCTGCCGTGCAACCTCGGTCTTGCCAACGCCGGTCGGACCGCTGAACAAATAGTTGCCGATCGGCTTCTCCGCCTCGCGCAACCCGGCACGGGACAGCTTGATTGCAGCAGCCAGCGCCTCGATCGCCTTGTCCTGACCGAACACCATCGCCTTCAGATCGCGTTCGAGGTTGCGCAGCGTCTCCTTGTCGTCGGCCGAGACCGATTTCGGCGGGATACGGGCGATCTTGGCTACGATCTCCTCGACATCGCGTAAAGTGACCATCTTACGCCGCTTGCCTTCCGGCTGCAGCATCCGGGAAGCACCCACCTCGTCGATCACGTCGATGGCCTTGTCCGGCAGCTTGCGGTCATTGATGTACTTAGCCGACAACTCGACAGCACCGCGAATTGCCTCCTCGGTGTAGCGGACCTTGTGATGCTTCTCGTAGTTGGTTTTCAACCCGCGCAAAATCTTGATCGCGTCTTCCAGCGACGGCTCGTTGACGTCAATCTTTTGAAAGCGCCGGACCAAAGCGCGATCTTTTTCAAAATAGTTGCGATACTCTTTATACGTCGTGCTGCCGACGCAGCGCAGGTTACCAGCGGCGAGTGCCGGCTTCAGCAGGTTTGACGCATCCATGGCACCGCCACTGGTTGCACCTGCACCGATCACCGTATGGATCTCGTCGATGAACAGAATGCTGCCGGGATGAGCTTCGAGTTCGGTAACCACCGCCTTGAGCCGCTCCTCGAAATCGCCGCGATAGCGGGTGCCCGCCAGCAACGCGCCCATGTCCAGCGCAAAGATAGTGGATTTCGCCAGCACCTCCGGCACATCCCCCTCGACGATGCGCTTGGCCAATCCCTCGGCGATGGCAGTCTTGCCAACACCGGGATCACCGACGTAGAGCGGGTTGTTCTTGGTCCGCCGGCACAAGATCTGAATCGTGCGCTCGATTTCCGAATCGCGCCCGATCAGCGGGTCTATCTTTCCAGCAGTCGCCTTCTTGTTGAGGTTCACGCAATAGTTGCTAAGCGCGTCCTGGGCGCGACGTCCAGGCTTCTCTTCGCGCTCGTTCTCTGGCGTGTTCTCCTCCTTAGCACCCTGGGTTGGCCTCTGTGCAGCGCGACCCGGCGCCTTCGCGATCCCGTGTGATATAAAGTTGACCGCATCGAGCCGCGTCATGTCCTGCAACTGCAGGAAATAAACAGCGTGGCTTTCCCGCTCGCTGAACAGCGCAACCAGCACGTTTGCGCCAGTCACCTCGTCACGGCCAGAGCTTTGGACATGAATGGCGGCGCGTTGTACGACGCGCTGAAAGCCGGCAGTCGGTTTCGGATCGCCGGGCCGCTCGGTCGCTAGCCCGGAAAGATCCTTATCCAGGAACTCACCGAGATCCTGGCGCAGTTTGTCGAGGTCAACTCCGCAAGCACGAAGCACGGTGGCGGCATCGCTGTCCTCTGCCAGGCCGAGCAGTAGGTGCTCGTGCGTGGCGTATTCGTGCCGGCGCTCACTGGCCAGGGACAGGGCGCGATGCAACGTCTGTTCAAGGTTGCGTGACAACATAGCGAATGACGCTCCTTCGCACTGGGGTCTGATCCGTCTGCACGGACCGGCCCAATCCGATGCGGGTCCCGAGCAGGTCGGGATTTTTTGTTAAATGGGATGGATAAGTGGTTTTTGCAGCCCGGTCATTTTTGCCAGCCTATTCCTTCTCACCAGCCTATTCCTTCTCAATCGTACATTGAAGCGGATGCTGGTTCTGCCGCGCCAGGTCCATAACCTGGGTTACTTTCGTCTCAGCAACCTCGTAGGTATAGGCCCCGCACACACCAACGCCGCGGCGATGGACGTGCAGCATGATGCGGGTCGCCTCGCCTCGATTCTTCTGAAAGAATCGCTCCAACACATGAACCACGAACTCCATGGGCGTATAGTCGTCGTTTAGCATCAAAACCTTGTACATCGCAGGCTTGCGCGTCTTTGGCCGCGCCTTCACCACCAC
>JAABVA010000254.1_pt1 | contig 70069 bp, 83 predicted proteins | sample 5560331 | NCBI WGS metagenome assembly JAABVA01 (sample SAMN12812661, study PRJNA571458) | rock metagenome | isolation source: Antarctica rocks | place: Antarctica: Victoria Land, Mt New Zealand sud | collected 2016-01-07
GATGGGGTTTTGTTGGGGTTGGGTGGTGGGGGCGAGGGCGGTGGAGTGGGGGGTGGGCGAGAGGGGCGGGGGTGGGGAGGGGGTTGTGGGGGGGGGGGTGGGGGGTTAGATGGTGGTGTGGAGTTGAATGGTGCAAGTGGGAGGAGGTAAAGGAGGATAGGTGTGGTTGTTGAGGCTGTTTGAGGGAAGGGGGTGTGTGGTGAATTTTGAGGATGTTTACGAGTATATAGTACTGATTAGTCGATATGTTCGCTATAATACTCTAACAACCCAACCCCAGACAGTCACCCACCCGCAAATAAACACACGCCATCACTCCAGCATCCCTCCCCCTTCACTCAGGCACCCTCGCCCCCACACTCTTCAACCACTTGCATCTTTTGCCCCTCCCGCCCTCCCAAGTCCTCGCATTCACGAGGCTAAAATCGTTGCTTAGCCCCGGGTTCTGGAACTGGGTTACGACTTGTCCATTAAACGTGCCCGCGTTATAAGGCACGCCGCCCGTCTGGTTCATGTTGATCTGCAGGGGCCGGTGCGGCGTGTAGAGCGGCCAGTGGGTTATTGGGTTTGGAGATGGTGGGGAGGCGGCGATGGAGGGGGGGATGGAGGGGTTGGAGGTTGTGATGAAGGCGCCCCAGACGGCTGTGTGGGGGATAGGTTAGACTCGCTTGCTGCCGCCATTGGAAGGATTGAAGGGGGAGGGGAACTGGGGTACGTACTTTCGAAAGCTTTGACGAAATCAGGCCCGAGAAACGGGCCGGGGTATACACCTGTGTACGCGCCTATGTCTTGCCCGTGCGAGGCGCCGATGACGGAGTACTGGTACTTGTAGGCTTTGCGGGCGTTGCAGGAGAATGCTTCGGCGAGCCAGTAGGAAGGGCAGACGAAGGTAGATTCGGCGTAGAGGTTCTGTTTTGGGGTTAGAGAAAGTGATGGGAGGTGTGGGAGATGCGAAAAGGAAGCAAAGAAAGGAGTTACCATTGCGCGCTGTTGCTGGCCGGTGCCGTAGGTGCTCTCGTTCAAGGCGGTGGGGCCGCTGAGGCCGGAGGTGGCGAAGCGGGGGGTTGTTGGGTCGACGGGGGCGGGGGTGGAGGGGTAGTGCGTGAGGAGGGCGGTGATGTCGGCCTCGGTGAAGAGAGGAAAGTATAGGTGGGCGAAAGCGATGAAGTCGTCTTCGGTGGTGATGTTTTGGGGAACGAATTGTGAGCCTTCGTTTGCGGTGTTCTGAGTTTCGTTGTTAGTATGGAGGACGTGGTGGATAGGAAGATCAAACGAACGCCTGTAAGTATATTGATTCCATTCACTTGCTTGGCGGGTAGTTGCACACTTGGTCTCTGCTGGATCAAAGACCCGTCCGTGACTGGAAGGAATGCCCAGGTGCCATACCTGCCGGACGAAGACACGTTGACGTTTGCAGCCTGCAGTAATGTCGTGCTGGTGTTTTGAAGACAGTCAAATACCGTGCTATCGGCTACTGATGAAGGGAGACACCCAACCGCCTGGGCAAAAGAGTTGTAATATTGCGTGGGTACAGCATCTGCATAACCATATTGCTCGGGTAGGAAAGGTGATGCGGCGATGAGCTGGGGACGTTAGCTAATATATGAACAACGAGCAAAGTGGGACCAACATTTTTGAAAAGCGAGTGTTTGAGACCGCCGTCATAAGCCATGGCTTGCATCATGACTGAGCCTCCTAAAAGTCGAGCAACAATTAGCAAGTGTCTTAAAACTCTAGTAAAGTGACTGGCATACCTCCAGCGCTTTGTCCACTGATAGTAACTTGCGAATGATCTCCACCAAACAAATGGACATATTTCTGAATCCAACGGAGAGCGAACGTTTGGTCGAGTAAGCCGGCATTGGCTACTCCATACTTGTGAACCTCGTCTGAGGACAAGAAGCCAAAGGCGCCTAACTGGTGTTGTGGTTAGTACGGACTCGTTGCTTTTGCTGCGGGTATATGCTTACGCGATACTGGATTGCGATGCCGATAAAGGTATTGTTGTTGGCATTGATCATGGGCGAGAATTGCATGTCACCTTTGCCTAGGCTATATCCACCACCGTCTGAAAGTGATCAGTTTATGGAATCTGAATTGACAGATGAGGTAGCCTCAGTAGCAGCGCTTTTAAGACCTGTACCCTCCACCATTCGCGTAAAGTGTGCTAGCGACAGGGCTGAAGACATTGAGAAGTAAACCAGTGACTTACGAATCCAAACCAGAACAGGTAAATTGGTTGCATTTTGAGGAGAGTAGACATTTAGAAACAAGCAATCCTCGTCACCAGAGTTGTCGCCCCCGGGACTCCTATCACAAGGCGTCAGGTCATGATGCCTAATAAGTGTACAACTGCTACTCACAATGGAGCACTGGGAGCCTGTGGACATCTCGGAGCAAAACTATCAGCTGGAATCACGGTGTTTCGATTAGTCGCTGGCGTCAGAGGTGCCTGCCAGCGTAACTGGCCCGTCGGCGGAGCTGCATAGCGTATCCTGTCTCTCTGTGAGCATGGACTCAGATGATCGCACAGGAAAACCGATTACCCTTGCCATGAATTTAGTCCGCTTCCAGAATTCCAGTATCCCTGGTATACCTCATATCCGAGATCCACCGTCAAGTTTGTGGATGATACATCTGGACTCTGCCGTTTGCTGAACGCAGAATCAAAAGGCCCGTTGCTGAACGGAGCAGCGGAGACAGTTGCTGCCAAAGCTACGCAAACACCAGAGAACTTGAAGAAGTAGTATTGCATTTTGACGGGTTAGGTCTGGGAAGTTGTTATGAATGGAGGGCGTGGGGAGGAGAAGCTGGCTTTTGAAGGCTCCTCGCGCTCTCAACGCCCGAAAAGGCATGTTTGAGCTGGCATCACCAGATACAAGTGGGGGGATTCGACTATTCAGAAGGTGACTATGGTAGAGCAGTGAATATCACAAGAATAAAGAGAAAGCTGGAGACGATATCAGCTGGAACCGCGAAAACCGAATGCGGAAGGAAGCGAACGAATTCTCGGAAGAGGAGGGCAACGAGAGCGACGAAGACTTCGTTCACTGGACTTGGAAACAAGAAAAAGGGTCAAATGCTGAGTGTTGTAAGGTAGACGTAAGGGAAAAGAGCCATGTGGTTCATAAACCTTCAGACTTGAAGTATGATAGTTTATGAGTACCCCGAGTCCTCGACACCCTCCCGTCAGCGCGCATGACCTGAACGGTATTGCGGGAAAGGATACCAATCATGATGCGTCAATGGAATGATGGTGCTTCCAAAGAGGACATTGTCGGATTGAGACCTTCCATTCCTGGACGCATTGCATTGTCTCTACATGGTATCGCCGAAGGATCGTGACGAGAATTGATATCGATTTGGACGTTGGCGCATGAGGGGTGGGGGCGTGCCCTAAGCCCTGGGGTCCGTGCCGACTGCCAAGATATCCGTGGCCCACCCTTAGCTCGTCCTTCGCTTAGGATGAGCTTACATAGGGTGGGCCACGGATAGGGTTTTAGCCCGGTACCTTATTGTACGCCCGAAAAGTCTTGTTTTGTCTATGATTCCTACTGCGTTGCGGCTGTTCATTGAACCCTTTGGGCCTTTGGGGGCCTTTTGCTTTTTGAGCATCTACTAGCCCTTAGGGGCGTAATACGAATATGCAAGAATCGTATTCTCTTCAACTTGTGGGAATACGAGGTCATATGGGGGCATCTTGATATTTTACTTGTTGCTGTTCGGAGGCTGTCTACCTTAGGAGGTGGAAGAACGGAGGCAAGCTGCACTTTCTACGCCCAGTTTATGCACTGTCAGCGTCCTGCTTCAGCTCATGCATGGGATAGAATTTGAGCACCCACACACAAGGCTATTTCCACGCCTCGGCGCTCGCAAGGACGGTAAGGCTGACACCATGAACCCGTCGTGGTTGGACCATTCAGGTGGAAACTCTACTAGCGGGCCCCAGCCCTACCAGCCCTTTCAAACTTCGGCTTTGAAGCTTCCTAGCTCTTGAATCCTGACAGGAGGCTTTCAACACGGTTTCCATTTGGGTCCACCGCTACCCTCGCTCCGAAGGCATATATTCACGGCTTAATCTGATCCATCCAGGATGACCTCATTTCTGCGTCGTTTCTGGCTCGTTTCTGGCTCATCCGGATATAACTGATGCATCGCTTCATCTATCCACGATGACTGACTCGGCTCAGTAACCACCGGCTACGTGAACCTGACTTGACTGCACCGCTTCCCTTCATCGAAGGCACATATTCACGGTGTTTCTGATTGGCTCTATCGCGTGGAGGCTTTCGATTGATGACGACGAGGATAGACATGGACGATGAGTTAACGTACTCAGGAACGGAGCAACAACTTAGGCAGCTTGCACTAAGCCGGGCTCATAACCTGTTGGAATACGAGGTCATATGGGGGCAGACTGATATTTTGGTTGTTGCTTCCCTATGGCACAAGCCTCACAAACTGATTCTGGGGTGTCCTGTTTTTCTAGGCTATTAGCCGAATCCACATCGATGCCACTGCTCATGGTGGCGAGGCGTTTGACGTCGGTCATGTTCAGATGAGCTAGACGATTATGCCACTGGCGCTAGGAAGCCTTGCCTGGTCTGAAGGTTCTGCTTGATCGACTGACTGATTGACATCAGGGGGGTTGGTCAAGCAGAACCTTCAGACTAAGCAGGGCTTCCTGCCGTCAGTGGCACATTCGTCTAGCTCATCTGAACATGACCGACGTCAAATGTCTCGTCACCTTGAGCAGTGGCATCGATGTGGATTCGGCTAATAGCCTAGAAAAACCGGAATCCTCAGAATCAGTTTGTGAGGCTTGTGCCATAGGGAAGCAACAACCAAAATATCAGTCTGCCCCCATATGACCTCGTAATCCAATACAACTATGTCTTCGTTCGAATCATAGTCAGTACTCGATTAAAATCTGCTTTCCCTTCCTTTGAATTAGTCGGCTCTGGTACCTCTGCGCCACTGCTTGTCAAAAGTTGACGGAGCATAACTCAGTGAGAGAAACTACTGGCAAACACTACTGATAAGTTGCGGTGGTTTGGTCAGTATAATGGGTGCTCATTAGCCGTTCCTATAGAAAAATTCCAGCATTCGCACAATATGTTACCTTCGTTCGCTGAACTTTTAAGAATAGCCATCAACCGAGTGTCTTCTCCTTACTCCCCTCGTCCTTCGATGTACCCTCCTGCAAGTTGACCACTTTGACAGCCTCTGCCGTGAAGCCCAAGCTTTTTCCAAGATAAATAATATCATGGTTAGCGTATGGGTCCACGTAAACGTCAAGTGCATTCCTATATTGCCTCATTTTTTTCAGCGAGTTCCATTCCTTCATCGTAAAGCGCTTCCAAGCCCCCAATCTGGTTCCACAGTGAGACGCTGATAGAGAAAGAATGACTTCGAGATGAACAATAGAAAGATGCACTGAACGATGCATCTGCGGTCACACCGATCATCTCAAGCACAGAAGTTGCTCGGAAGAAAGTAGGTCTTGAAATTCCGGTTTCGCTCGACACTCATCGGGTCGCGGGCTGCTTTCAAACCGATTATCGGGTTTCAAAGTAATGCAGATGTACTAGAAAGTAAACTTCCGCTGTCGTCAGTAGATTCGATCATGTTGAAGCAATAGGAGTAAGGGGAGTGGGGGTGTAGAGCAGTAGGAACAGTAGTAGTACATTACTCGCTAACCTAATTCATACTAGCGCGTTCGCGTTACGCCCTCCGCACTGTTGTCAGCTTGGTTAAGCAATTTAAGTGATTTGAATGAACCAATTCTTCAGTACAGCATCAGATACTGAATGCAAGGTAAAAAAGCCAACTGACATTTTCCCGTTTCAGATTGAAGACTTGGTTGGTAGAGAATCCTCGAGCATTTCGACGCCTTTTCATCTCCATAATCAACAGAGTCTTCCTACGTCTACTCGTCGGGCTTGTCACAAGGAGAATCCGTGGTACCCAGTGCTGTCCGGTGAAGCGAGAGACTATCTCTGAATCGACAAAGTCCTACGACCTTGTCAAGGAAGACGATAATGTATCCAGTGTATGCAGGATTCGACTATTCCAATTCCACCAACTTTGCCTCTGGCATTGGCAATTTTGTTGCAGATCGTTCGCTCGTATGGGATTGGCTGCGAGAGCATGGTGCTGCATTAACAGAATGGCTAAAACAACCACGTAGGGTCTCCTGACTCTAATTGCGACGATGAGCATGGGTTTGACTACTTGAGGCTATGGACGCTAATGGCTAGATAATAGATATATTAGCGCTCATCATGGCCTGGTGGATTACGTTCATAGTTGTTGTGATACTACTCTTCTGGGTCGGCTTTAATCTTGTGGGTGTTGGTGCAGGTTCGTGGAAGACATTCTTTTGATTTGTCGAGATGCTCACCATGGTCAGGTACACTCGCTGCAGCATTTCAGGCTTGGGCCTATGGCGGCTTCACACCAGCTGGAGGTGTCTTTGCTACGTTCACTTCGTTGGGCATGCTTGGTTATCTTAGGCCCCTTGAAGTTGTCGCAGGGGCAACAATTGCGACGGTAGTTACGTTGATTGTCTGGGCTTGCGGCGTGGGACGATAGACTAAGAAGGTCTGCACTGATACGCATGCAGCGGAAGTTTGAGTTGTGTTGAATTGAGACTGAACGCTTCCGCGCGTTGATATCTTATTCTTCTACCATCATGTTTCCCCATTGGCAGTAGAATAACCAGATGGTAGGTATTACAGTGGCGACCTGACAGAGTGAGAGAGTCTTATCCGCACTCGAGTTTTCAAGCGCAAACATGTAAGCCAAGCAAACGAGGGATTTTGAGAGAAAGAAAAGATTTTACCCGAGTGCAATACATTCATGCGAAGAACATCGCTCGAGTCCTAATTGTTGACCTCGCTCATAGATCTAGTTATGGCTCCCTTCCCTCCAGGTCCGGCTCTCCTCCATGCTTATGCGCCACTGGCCTTCTTATACCGTCTAATATTTTCGAGTCGAGCCTTGATTGAGTGGGTGCACTGTTCAAGATCGGCTCTATGGAAGGAGATTACTACCTACCACATGTTCTAGATGAACACGCAACGTGAACCTCGGATCGGCTATACGCGTCGATTCCACACTCAACCGATTTATCTGAAGGCTTCCATGACATAACACGTGGGGATATGGCTGGTGCAACTAACGGTTTCGCTTACTGGATTCAGGACAAGATTGGCCGAAGTGATGAATTCGAGACTCTGGCTTATATGGGTATCCCCGATCTCAGTACTGCAGTAATTCTTCTTGCTGCTGTAAAGTGTGGTTATAAGGTAAGTATACGAGAGAAAATAGTTGATAAAGCTTAGCAAATTCATTAAGGCTCTCCTATTGTCTCCGTGGAATCCCACGAAAGCATCTGTATCCTTGCTTGAACAAACGAAATGCTCAAAGTTTCTCTATTCTCCTGAACTCGTACCGATTACCAAAGCTCTTTTAGCAGCCAAGGAGGACCTTCGTTGCTTCCAATTCCCATCCTTTGAAGAGATGCTTCTGGTAAATTCAGAGCCGTATCCTTACGATTATACCTTTGAAGAGGCAGCTCGAAAACCCATTCTCATTCTCCACTCCTCCGGCTCGACCGGTATACTGTTCGATGGCTAGGTATGTACAAAGCTTATATTCTCTGCAGGACTACCCAAGCCAATTTTCATGACTCATGACACATTCGCCACTATGGACAATGACCGCTATTTACCGAAGGTAGAGGGCCGCAAAGGCCTGGATTTCACAATCTGGGACTTGAATAGCAGCGGAAAATACTATACCGCTTTCCCTCCCTTTCATGTAAGTTGAGTGTCCAACTTATGGCTTTGAAAGTTGGTGATTCTCACATGTGGCAACACATAATTAGCAGGTTTTATCGCAACCATAAGTAAGCCGTACACAGTTATAGTCATTTTCGCAACGACTACTGACGCAAATCTAGTTGTCCCTATCTTTTCTAAAGCCGGCGCACCGGTTCTAGGGCCTGCACACAGACCAGAAAATAGTGCGATGGTCCGCAAGATCATTCAACGTCACCACTTGAAAGCTCTTTTCATCCCACCTTCAATCATCGAACATTTACTGGTGAAGCCTGAAGGCCTGAACAACGTCAAGGATTTAGAATGAGTAGCATATACAGGTGGTCCACTGTCGTCCTTCGCTGGAGATCTCTTGAGCAAGATCGTCGAAATCTGCCCAATTTTTGGCGTAACAGAAACGCTTCCAATCCAGCAACTGGTTCCGTTAAGAGAGGACTGGGCCTATATCGAATGGAAACCGTGTCGTAAGCTTGAGTTGCAGCCGTCGGAGGATGGAGCGTATGAACTAGTCGTACTCAGTGATGACAGCAAAGAAAGAATGTCAGGTTTAAACCACAACTGTTCACATACCAAGAAATGGCACACTGAGGATCTCTTCAAACCGCACCAACCAAACCAAATCTGTGGCGCTTTCATGGCCGGATAGACGATATACTGGTCTTATCCAACGGCGAAAAGTTCAATCCAGTCTCAATGGAAGCCCTAATACAGGGGCATCCGCTTCTTATGGGGGCCCTTGCAGTTGGACAAGGTAGATTTCAGGCAGCCTTGTTACTTGAACCTCAGCCAGACACCAACAGAGCATCGCTTGTAGAGGAGGTCTGGCCACTTGTGGAACAAGCGAAGCTCTTAGTCCCTGCGCATGGTCAATTAACTCGAACCAAAGTTGCAGTTACGAATTCTGGCAAGCCTTTCCAACCTGCCGGTAAAGGCACGGTCGTGCGCAAATTGACGGCCAACAACGCTGGCAATGCTGACATCTACAACCTTGTCAACCCTCATCCAATAGCGTGGGAGTCATTGCTTGGAACGCTACAGAGCCATCTTAGGCATCAAGTGAACATTGTCTCGCTTCGAGACTGGATAAACAGCTTGTTGAAGCTCGACGTCCTCGACAGCTCAGAGCTAGCAAGGCGCCCTGCTTTGAAACTGCTCGAAATTTTTGAAGAGATCGAGAATGGTACGAGTAATGGGTCTTCGGCATTTGATGCGGAGCACGGTATCCGAGCCAGCAAAACAATGGCCACATTGGATACTGTGAATCCGGCGTGGATGAACATTTGGCTAGAGCGATGGAAATTTTAAGCGCCTGAATCTTGATGTAACATCTCAGACCCTCCATGAAGCCGCTTAAGTTATTCATATGGCTTCAGTGTTTCCACACTGATGGAAGCAAAGATATTGTACGACGTGCTGGAACAAAAGTCGAAACACGACAAAAAGAATAGGCTATTCATCCCATCCAACAGCATTTGACCGGTAGCTGTGCCTCTAGCTGAACCTGTGAAGTCTCTTTATGGGATGCATCACCGGTCTAGGAAGAGAAGCGTGAAATCCTTGCCCATGCTAGTATTACGCATTGCAAAAGATGGATATCAACATGCTCGTCTCCTTTAGCTCTCCCGAACGGACACTGGAAGAATGGAAAATTCTCTTAGTAGCGACCAATCCACGCTTTGAGCTGGGGAGCGTGAACAGTATTTGAAGTCAGCCAAATACGCTTCTCGACGTAGCTTGGGCTGGATCTTGGGGAATGTGTCGAAACATGGCTTGATGGTAAGGAGAAAAGCTCGAGACGCCACTGTGGATAGAGTAGCACCTCGTCAATTCCCTAACCTCGTACCACCGTTCCTCCCAACGGTCGATTCCCCACTGTCTTGCATCTCTGTAAAAACCCCGGCATTCTCCAAAAGACATCTTACGGTATCACCCTCACCGCAGCTTTCCATCTCCGTAATAGCTAAACTATAGACACTTGGTTACCCAGCTACAACCCGACCCTTCAGCACTCTCCTGGCAGCGCTGGGATCTTGCGCCTCCTCGTGGCCTGGGTCACCCATGGAGAGCGAAGCTACATAAGTCCAGCCCATAGCTGTGGACAATACTTATGATCAGGATCCTATGCGTGTCTCGTGGACGAGTTTAGGTGACAATCAAAGCGCGTGATGCGGGTTGGGAGCGGGTTCGGGCATCGGAGTAGATGGTAAAGGCGTTTGGCTGTGCGACGTAAGGGAGTAGTGAAGGAACGCGTGTGTTTCTGCTGCTCTGGGATTCTGGGTCTGATGGAAAGCTTGTTTGATGTGACTATTTGCAGGCTACGCCATTAAATCAGGTTGAAGCAGCCTCTGCTCACATTAAAGGTAAGAAGTGTAAGCAGAAGAAACCTTTGATGATTATTGTTTTTGAGCGGTCGAGAACGGCTCGTTTTAACGTGCTCACCGTCTAAATCTATGTCTATATAGGGTCTCTCTATGGAGAAATAGCACCCATGTATCTCATCATATGCTCTCCAGCAAAACGCCGTTTATCAGAACCAGTCTCCATATCTTCCCAACCCTGGAGTGTTCTCCGCAGTGAACTCATCGTTAAGTGCCTCAGTTCTGTTGAAAAGATCCGCAGTCTCCATTCCTCTCATTCGCTCTTGCTCTACTCGATTCCAATCCCAAGTATCATCTCGAGCACGTGCTGGGAGTGAAGAATCCGCAAGATCCTCAGCTTTGCCCAAGGCAGCGTCTTGGATAGTCTCAGGCACTAGAACACTTGACTCGTCTCCGGATGGTGGTGAGGTAGAGACAGAAGGTGTCTCGTGGTCCACAGGTTTTGGCGCTAGCAATCCTGCATTCTGCAGTATTCTTTCAGGAGGTATTGTGAGGCGGCCTTTCTTGAACACGTATTTGGCAATGCCAGACGCGAAAATAGCAGGGTGTGTCGCTCTCGTAGTGCTCCCACTGACAGCGTCTCCATTGCTTCCATCGCCTGCTGCCTTCTCTGCCTTGACCTTCTTCCAGGGCTGCAGCGTATACCCCTTTGGCTCGACTGCTCTTTTTTTGACAAAGTGACTGATAATATATATCCATTTCCGATCCCACGAAAGTATCCGCGTCCATATCTCGAAGCCTTCGAAAGGTTTAATCTCCTTCTTAAAGTTGCAGCTCACACCACCCAGCATAATGCCCACACTCCCTTTTCCCTCCTTGGCCATGTCAGCCTTTGTCTTGGCCATCCCCTTACCGCAGAGTCGAACAACCGCGTTCATGCGAGCAACGTCAAAGTCGGCAAAGTAGGTGCTGTTGGACTTGTGAAAGTTCCAATCGCACTCGAGAGGAGAGTTATAAGAGGAGGTAATCATAGGTTGGAAGAGAGCGGCTGGCCCGGCTTTTGAGATTGGTTGGCGGCGATTAGCAAGAATTTGGGTGAACAAGCCATTGAGAAGTCGAATCTGTAGGAGGATTAGTACTGGGTCGAGATCATATCCACAAGGTGGACTCTCTTACATGCCAGGCACACGGTAGGTTCTTGAGATTGAGGAGAGCAAAGATAATGGTAAGAAGTCTCCATATGCCACCTGGGCTAGAGAAACCTAGATACTTGCGCAACAGCGTAAGGTAGCTCTGGATAGCCATGGTACAGCTCGAAATAAGAACAGACCAGCAGAGGAGTTTGCTTTGTCAGTCAGAAGTGCCAGGAGCACATTCGGTTTCTCTTTTAGCAGCGGGAAGAGAAAGGAACAACGAGTAATCTAGGGTCCCAATAAAAGAAAGGTTCGGAGCATCAAAGCTTCCGTCAAAGTAGGCCTATCCGCCAGAAGGGCAGGCAACATAACGGGCGTACCTGAAGCGTATCAAGCCATTACGAGTAATCGGACGTTGTTTTCCCCTTGGGCCGAGGCATCTTTTTCAGCCTTGCAAGGAGCTTAGATATTAAGGGCAGGACTCGGACTAACAGTCACCGTCAGAACGTAGGATGAGAAATGGTAAAATGGAATTTGGCAGGGCACATAGGACTACTTGAAAGATTTTAATGGTATCTACATACTCAGACAAAGGACAATGTCCCAAAGTAATGTTCTGAGTCGCTATCCAACACCATGACAAATGCCGATAGCTTCAACCTCATATCTCTTCATCTTCCTCCTGAACGGCCGCTGCCTTGCCGTTCCCATTGAGTTTCCGCAACTGTATGTCATCTTGCCCAGACATTGCTATAGCCTGTTGCCCCGTGTCGGACGACTCCAAGAACTCCCGGAGTCGCTTCTTGCCCTCTTCCACCGCTTGCTGTGACGCCGCATTCGCCATCTGATACATTGGGCCCCAAAGATTGAGCGTGTAGGTAACGTAGGCGCCGACACCAACCAGAATTAGGAATATGAAATATACAGGGTTCCGCAGTACTGTGAACTGTTAAGATGGAAGGCTGCCATGCGATGCTCTAGAACCAGCTTACCTGCTACAATCTCGTTCCATCCGAGAGCCAGAAGCAGTCCGTAAAAATAAAGAGGCACTTGAGTCATACCTCCAATAGCACTCCTCTTCGCTTCAACGTACACACCATCAGCTGTTTTCTTAAAACGGACAGTGACGTCTTGCTTCTTCGCATCACTAAGGATCGTCATCTCCTCTTCTAAGCTTTTTCCTTCTTCTTCATCAACACCACCGATAGGGGTAAGGTCCTCTTCATCGGCAGGGGTCACCGATGGCGGGGCGTTACCGATCCAATCATCGAGAGGCGGAGGAGACGAAGTGTTGGATGATTGAAATCGGGAGAGCAGCGGAATCAACGTCAAGGTTGATTCTCGAGCCTTGGTGTACATTCCCTCAATATCATCCGTGGGCCGCCATATTCTGGGAACACCCGCTTCGTCGTACCTAAATTTGTCCTCGAAATTTTCGCGAAGTTTGAGAAGCAGGTTTCCTTCCATCATTTCCTCCTCAATCTTCGCCCGGAGAACGCCCCATGATTTTCGACGTAATCTCCATAATCCCACGTCTACCTCTTCTGAACTGGCGTCGAAGCTTCTCGCCCTGTCCGTGAATCTCCGTTCTGCCTCCTGAACAGTCTTGATGAAGACGCTCCATATCCGATCCCAGATCCCGTTCTCGCTTGGCTTTTCGCCTGTCTCGGGCGCTCCTGATCCACCTCGGCCAGATCCCAGTGCGTTGAATTCCACGCCTACTGATTCTCCCAGACGTGATCTTACCCATCGCTCAACGCGCGTTGCTAATCGTCGCATTTCTTCCCGCCTTAGTCTTCCACTGACCTCTGCCAGGTCCTTTTGGAAAAGTGACATTTCTTGCTTATAGTTACTCCAGGGCGCTCCCTCAACCAGCACGCTCTTAGCCTCCTTCTCATACCTTGTCAAAGCAGCCTTCTTCTCACGCTCGACAATCTCGGCAAAATCGTAGCTCGCACCCTTCTTCTGCCCAGATTTGACAGCAGCACTCACTGCTTCGCTGAATCTGCTTACACCCGACTTGTGGGCTGCAGAAAGCTGTCCGAGGAAGAGTGCCTTTAGTCGCCCGTCAATCTTACCCTCAAGCTCGGCCTTTTTACGCGCAAAGACACCTTTGTGATATCTGCTCGCTTCAGTCTCGAAACTCTTGACCGTCTTCATCCTTGCTGTACGCATAGCAGCCCCTAATCCTCCGAGAACCTCCGGCGCACCACGACGAACCCCTTCAGCTTGCTTGTTCTCAAATGGTATGATAGTTTCGTCGAAGCTAATTAGCACCTCGCGCGAAATTTCATCGCATCGGAACTGCGCCATCAGCTCTTGTTGTGTAGGCAGATCTAAGTCTTTGTTATTCACAATGGCATCCCAAATACCCTCAGCGTAGATAGAAAACCCGTCCGCTGGTATCCGACGGTGGTACTCGGGGTAGAACATCCCCCCATCAAGTTCTTGATCTCCCTTCAGGGGATCTCTCCTTGGATCTCTGTGGCCTTCTCTAAACCTTGTGCTGAGCTTAGCTACTTCCGAAACGAATCGTTCCGGTTGTAAGATTTTGTGCGGGAGAGCTGCAAAGGCGAAGTCGAAGTAATCTTCAATTTTGGACTTCTCCATACCCGGGGGCTTCGATAGCCCCGACCATATGCGTGTGAGATCTTGTATGAGTGTGTTGCGTAGGTTTTCCAGCGGAGTAGTTCCCAAGTGATCTCGGATAACGAAGAAAAGAAGTGATCGAATGTTTGACCTGCGCCGGTTAGCACCAGCAACAATATATAAGCAGTCACGGTCCTACTTCTTGTCTTTTAAGAAGAGCTCCAAGTTAACCTCGAATACCACTTTGAGAAGACCCATATTTGCGCCTTGATATAGCCCGACTTGGTGTTCCCAAATATTCACTATCAGGACCTCACTGGTAGCCAACGCAAAAAGTGCGCTTTTCCTCTCAAAGTCTTGGTCTTCTCCTCTTTCCCTGCCGTCCGTCCCTTCTACATCCATGATCAAAATGTTGTCCGCCATCTTGCTCTTCGTGATCTCGGAATGATCTTTCTTGTTCCTCGACATCCATATACCTTTCGTGGTCTGCTTCCGCTCTGTCTCAGACATGACCCCAAATTCCGTCCCGAACAGGTGATTCAGCAGTGTCGACTTTCCGGTTGATTGGGAGCCGAAGACTGAGATGAGGTGGTAATTGAAGCCAACATGGTTGACCTTCTCGAATGATAGGTAATTTGGCAGACCAGCACTAGATTTAACAAAGAATTGTCAGTAGGGTCTCCGTAAAACCGCTGGGACTCCTTACTTGAATTCTTGATCCTCGTTGATAACCTGAATGCCATGCTCGTATTGCTCCTTCGTAGGATTCTCCCCCACATTTGCGAAATGACCGTTGACCGTCATAACGGAAGGAGCTGTAGGATGTCTGCCACTGTTCGAAGGGCGATGGTTCTCTTTCCCAATACGTTGCGGAGAATCAACGGCGTTCATGATGCAGCAGTGATCAGGGAGCAAGGAAAAGTCTTGCGAGCAAGGAAAGCATGTGACGCAGAAGGCGTAGAATCACCGGGGGTTTTGTTGGTCTGCTGCTGGAAAATAAATTTCTTTTTCTAAGATGGTGTCGAGACAATAACGGAACTCGGTGGATTCGAGACTCGGACAAGCTAGACCGAACTAAGCCGTAAACAGTAGAATAAGCTTTCCTGCAGTTTACTCGAACAATTACACGGAAGCATTCGACGTCATATTCAAGATACATAAGTACTCACCATTGATATCTCGTTTTGAACGATCCCAACAGCACCCCATTTTTTATTGAGCTCCCGCTAAGGAATCGCATCGTTCCCTCTGTATAGATACCCTCACCTCGCACACTGTCTCAAGAACTTCGGTCCGTTTGTTGAGAAGGTTGACTTCCTATCATAAATAGCTTTCTTGAGCCATCTGTTTACTAGATTGCTAACTAGCTTATGCTATTAATTCAACTCACCCTAAGCTTAGAAGACCATCATTACTGAGGATGTTCAAAAAGAAGCCAAATGTCCGTCTACCTGGTTGTCTTGTCGCACTAACTACTTACACTGTGCAAGATCAAACCACTGTCGCCGCTCCGCTCATCAGACCGACGCAAAGTTGCAGATCGGATTATTGCCAATTTCAATATTGAGGCGCTTGTCAATGGAAATGATGAAAAGACCGAGGATGGGCAAGCGTCAGCCGCCCTTGGTCTTGGCGCTTTGCGAAACTCCCTACTCCCAGATGGCTCTCTATCTGCCAGATTCACGACAACAGCTGGGCCAAATTTGAGCCCAGTGTCAGGGACTGTATATGTTGGTATTCACCCAGGACAGGAGCAGCGAGTGTTGTGGCTCAAAATCGAAGAAAGGTTAATCCCAACCGGTTAGTTGCCGTGAGGAGCTGTTATCACGTCAAGCTCACATCCTACTCTTAGTCTACACGTTATGGAAGCATCCAAGACTTGTGCCTTTGCTCCACACTCCGGACTTTGTCCTGCAGAAGCTACGTGGTGGGGCTGATTTGATGACCCCTGGCCTGGCACGTGGGCCACCTTTTCCATCAAAAGCTACAAATGATAGCATTGTTGCCATTGCGAGCCTGGAGAAACCAAGTGTACCAATGGTGGTTGGAGTGTGTGTAATCGACGTTGTATCTTTGCAGCGAGTGCAAGGCGCGAAAGGACCTGCTGTGCGGGGTGAGCACTGGGATGGCGACGAGATCTGGGCCTGGAGCCAAGGTGGCAAGCTAGGTGGAAACTCACCAGACCATATCGATGGATGGGACGTGGTTGAAACTGAGCAGTTAGACCAAGAGGTGAATGATCTTTCCATAGATAGTCTCGAGGACGGAACAGAAGGTGGTGTTTCACTTGATAATGGCGCTACACAACAGCCAACAGACAACAACTATAACGGAAATGTTGCTGGCGAGGAGGGTCTTCCATATGAGGAGGTGCCCATTGAAGACAAAGAACTAACCACGAAAGGTAGTGCTCTCGTCACTGAATGTCCTCTTGGTATATTAGCTTACAAAGCCATGCAGAGATCGACGATGCCTTCTGGAACGCCTTTCTGTATGCCATGCATCATGAACAAAACAAAAACAAAGAAGACCCCTATCATGGAATTAAATTCCCAATAAACCAATCACTTATCATCTCTGATTTCGTACTCCCATACTTACCGATTTTTTCTCCTGTCCAAATAGCTTCATTCCACATAAAGAAAACAAGCTGGAAAAATGCCAAGAAATTCATCAAAGCCCTTGACAAAAAAAACATTATAAAATCAAAGGACCGTAATGGAGGTGAAACGGTTGTTGTGGATATCGACTTTAACAATCCGGCCATAGCCAACTTTGTGCCCTATAAATTACCCAAGAAGAACACTGTTGATGCAGACTCAGGTGGAGGCGGCGAGGGAAACGCCACCTCAGCTGGTATTTCGCCTGGTGATGACTCGATAGGACAACGACTCCACAAGATCAATCTATACCGGCCTAAGGAGCAGCTCTCGCCCATTTTCCAAGCGTCCAATGCGAGCGTCAAGGCACTTTATCTTCCACAAGAGCTACGTCCAATTATTACGTCTTACCTCGAATCCGAGCGTCTCGTATCCGACACTAATAAACGTTTGGTGAACCTCGATCCTGTCCTCGCTAACGCGGTTTTCGACGGGAAATCCTCATTGGATCGTGAAGTCCTTGCCAAAGGAACCGTACCAAGAGATGCTTTGATCGATCGGATTCTAGAGAGCTGCTCGCCGTTCTGGGCGATCACGCGTAACGACGAGACTAGGGAAACTGTTAAAGCAAAAACAGGGAAGGCCCCTAAAGTCCAGATCATCCTCGAGACACGGTCAGGCAATAAGAAGGTTACCAAGGTATCTGGTGTGGAGGCTTTCTACGTCAACCCACATACCTTGGGCGAGGAGCTGCAAAAAGCCTGCGCAAGTTCGACAAGCGTGAACCAGCTGATGGGAAGTAGTCCCAGGAATCCCGTTCAAGAAATCATGGTTCAAGGTCCGCAAAAGGACGTTGTGATCAAAGCGTTAGAAAAAAGGGGGGTCAATAGGCAATGGATCGAGATGGTGGATAAAACGAAGGGAAAGAAGAAATGAGCTCCCTTAGAAGTCTTTTAGCAGAATAGCAATGTGAAAATGGATGGATCATTAGCTGTATAAAGTGTACTCCAAACCTAATGTAGATAGATAGAGATTGAGCTGTTCCTGTCCATAAAATCTCGTATGCTGAGGACTCGCTTCGAAAGCTGACGTCATATTACAGCTCTCTTCCGTCCAGTCCCCGGACCAGGAACCCTTACTCCGATTACCCATTGTACCAGCAATCTTACATGTAGAGTCTTTTTGCAGCTTTCTGCTCACCTCCAACACTCGGTGAGCGGTTCATCGACAGCAGAGAGCTGGTGCGCGGCGACCACTTCTGACCCTGCCCGCAAAGTACGTTTCTTCCGGCACGCGATGAAGATTCTTACGAAGGAGGAAGAGCAGGCTCACTACAAGTGGGACCCCCTTCGCCTAGATACGTCTTATACTCTTGATTCTGACAATTATAGTGCAACCCTGAAGGGTGGTATCGGCGGCGGCCTGGCCGGAACTCTCGTCGGCGCTCTAGGTGTTTACGGCGCAACAGTGCGATACCCCGCGTTTCGACAATTGACTTTACCACTGAGAGTCTTCCTCATCACATCTGCTGGGACCTTTGCTGGTATGGATATCTTCTTTTTGTGTTGCCGGTAATAATAGGAGGGACTACGAGATTATGCCCTGCATAGCTTTGGCACGTGTGCATCGCGACAATGAGCTTGGACTAGCTTGGTGGTCAGGCTGGCATGACTGCGTACATACAACTCTATCAAGAGATTGTAGCAGAACATATGCTAGGTCTTTTGTCCAACCAGGTGGAAGCGCGCCTCCGATCGCAGTAGAGAGGATGGAATCGGCTACGGCGTGAAGCCGATGGCTAATGAGATAGTTGTTTTCTAGCTATTATCTCCGCCGACAGATACTCCCGCGCCTTTGAGGCCTCTCGCCACCCCGACGAAGACTACAAAGACGAGGCGGAAAGACAACGAGCGGATATAGAATCACGGAAACCGGTCTTCCAAAAATTCAAAGACTGGGGCAAAGAGAATCGATACCCCATCGTTGGCGTATCATGGGTCGCTTCGATGGCAATCGCATTAGGGATCGTCGGACGAAGTCCACACCTTCCCACATCCCAGAAAATTGTCCAAGCTCGTGTCTACGCCCAAGGACTTACACTGGCAGTCTTGGTGGCTACAGCTGCGTTTGAGATTGGGGACAGAGGCCGAGAGGAGGGGAGATGGGAGACCGTCAAGGTTATAGATCCGAATGATCCAGAGCATAAGCACTTGGTGGACAAGAAAATTCACCATGAGCGTTACGCTGGAGAAGATTTATGGAGGGGTATGGTTCTTATATATCGCCCCAATACTACGTTTGAGCTCGGTTCGGGCACTGATACTGCATAGATATGATCGAGACTGAGGAGAGAAAGATAAAAGAGCGGGAAGCTGTAGTAAAGGAGCAGGAGGAAAAGGATGCCAAAGCTGAGAAGGTTAGACATAAGAAAAAGGAACATCACAATGACGAGAAGAAGTCGGAGAAGAAGGACGAAGGGAATGAGAAGAAGGATGGCAAGAAGTGATGTGAGAAGACGCTTTACAAACTTTTTGGTTTTGTCCTCCGCTGACCATGACTGTGGTATGCAAAGTCCTGTGTATTTTGCGAAGCACTGATACGAGGACTGCCCTACTGTAGATATCACCTTCGAATGCTCTGTTTATAGCATATGGCACCTCAAGCGTGATGTTCTCGCCCCAAAACGGGAATTCAAATACATTGTGCGACCTATGGTAATCAATTACAGACGGGTCGCACCAATGCAATGCAGCAAACCCTACCTACGTAGGTAGGTAGGTACTTATGCAAATCACAAGCGCTTACAGTAGCCGCTCCCTCGGCGCGCGTCACATTCTGACATGTCGACCTCCCTTCCCATCTACTTTAGGTCTTCTGTAATTCGCGGTTTCAGCAAGTCATAGCTACAATGGCTACCTTTTGTTGGGCTTATATTTTTATTAATCTCGTCCCCTTGGTCTTGACTTACTTACAATGCTACAATCCTAGTCGGCCGTTTCAAGCACCAGTACTTCAAGCAAACAACAATGCACTCGTGTCTACATTCAGAGATATTGAGAATGTTATTCAGAATGCTATGTATAGTGCTGATCCACCATTCAATGTCAACACCACCTCCTTCGCGATAGAGGTGACGGCTGCTGAACAAACCTTATGGGGACACTATTACACGGCATCCTTACTGGGAAACTACACTGATTCCGAACCCACCCTTGTTAATCCTAGCACAGCATTTCGTATCGCCAGTATCAGTAAGGTTTTTACCGTTCTTGCTGTTCTTTTGCAAGAGAAAGCCGGTCATCTGAGCCTAAGAGACCCTATTACGAATTACATCACAGATTTGAGAAGTGATAAGAACGATGAAGGAATTAGGTGGGAAGACATCACGCTCGAATCACTAGCAAGCCAGCTTAGCGGTATTCCAAGGGAATGTGGGTTGCCCTGGCAGATGGGTCTATGTACTGCACTCTAACACTCTGAATAGATGGTCAAGATGACCTGACCGACGAATTGTCTGATAATGATTGGGGCTTTGACGATCCTATTGCTATTGGGCTTCCTCCAATCCATGACAACGAAACGGCACAATGCGCGACAAATCGTCAAACAGCTAAGCCATGTTCCAGAAAAGGTACTTTATTAGGATTGTTACTCAAAGCTCCGAAGAACAAGCTACTAACTGTGTAAGAAATCATCAATGGTTTTAGAAGTAAGCCTCAGATATTTGCGCCAAACGCTAAAGCGACCTACTCAAACGTAGCTTTCATAATGCTTGGTATTGTTCTTGAAAATATCACGGGCAAGTCGTACGAAGACCTGGTCAATTCTCTTTTCTTTCAGCCTCTAGGCATGCAAAGCTCCACTCTCAGGAAGCCTAGAGATTCCGACGGCATAATCCCTCACATGAAGAACGACTGGGGAGCTAATCTTGGGGCATATGACCCGTAGGGCGGAGTCTTTTGTCACCTGTGTTAATTATATGCTGACCTCCCTACGACTAGTACTGGTGGTCTTTACTCGTCTTCATCAGATCTCTCGATCTTTCTCCGCTCTATAATGACTCACGGAATGCTGGACATCCCAACGACAAATGCTTGGTTGAAACCCCATTCGTACTCTTCGAGCATAGACTTTGCGTACGGCATGCCGTGGGAGATTTTCCGTACAACCAGTCTTCTCTCCGATAGCGATCGTATAATGGATCTAATTACGAAATCAGGAAGTTTGAGCGGATACGCATCACGCATAATTATAATCCCTGAATACAATATAGGTGTAACAGTACTAGTCGCTGGTGATGGTAAGGTCAAGGGGTGGATAGAAGAACTAGTAATGTCGAAGCTGATCCCAGAAGTCGAAAGCGAGGCGAGGTGCAAGATGAGAGACAAGTACGCAGACACGTACTATGCTCCAGCATATCTAGGGGTAAACTCATCCGTGAAGATCGATCTGGATGGTGCATCTGGCCTCGTTTTAACATCATGGATTTCCAACGGCACCGACTTCCTATATCAGTATGCAGCATTATCCATGGGCGCCGACAAAGGGAGAGCGCAATTAGTGCCCTCCAACATAGGAAGAGGCTCTTCCGCGGAAGTCTGGAGAGTAATGTTCGCAACACCAGATACAAGAACGGGAAGAGCTATGGAAAATTGTCTGATTGACGATCTTGACTCTATGATGTACGGAGGGCGAAGTCTGGAGGAATTTGTGTTTCATCTGGGTGAGGACGGTGTCGTGGAGAGTGTTGAGCTTCCTGCTTTTCGGATCACGCTACAGAAGGGTAAGATTAAAGAGGAGGGTAGAGGATATAGGGACAGGTTCCTCGGTTTTATGAAGCCACTCGGTCTCTTTTGACTCCCGCATGCGGTCGCGGATGGAACAGAACATGCTCGTTGGTTACAAACATGAGAATTCGACGGTATGGTAAGTGCATTACCGCTGGATTTCTTGAGCCTACTTAAAAGACTGAAATGAATTCTGTACTCGTAGCTTACCTGTGGTTCGGTCACTGACAAACCGCTCTATTCTCTAAACTGACAAATCTAATGTTTTGTGTATTCACTCATGCCTTACCGCCCAGTACAAACCTTTAACCATGATTTTGGAGCGGAATTCGGAAAGGTCTTATCTTGTTTATGAACCAGTCAGTCCAACGACAAATAGGGCCCATTCGACTAGCCATCTCTAGAAACGATAGACTCACCTGATGGGCTCTGAAACTTTCCATCGCATGAACACGATGTATCGTGCACTTCGTTATGAAATCTGTAAGCTTTTCAGAGTCAAGCTTGAGAGTGTTACCTGCCTTTTACAGGTGTATTATTCAGCACCACCCTGTCGTATGTTCTCGCCATACAGAAACAACTTAGTCCGTTCCAGCAGCTGGGCCCCTAGGTCTCTACCGTCGCTGAGTGCAACACGTACATTCGATGTCCAGTTTCCTCGCCCCTCACTCTGTGCAAGTCCCCAAGATGCTTAGATGGGTTTGAATTCGGGTATAGGCAAGCGAGGCTAATGCTTCTATAACTGCAAATGATTGGCCGTACCCTCGGCTAAGTATCATGGTAGTCTCGCAAAGCTCAGATTGCGGTATTGATGAGTCTCGGAAGCCGAGATTTGGCTCTAAAAACCGTACAATCGATTCATGGCTCGTTGCACCAGCCTCGCAGTGCTCAAACCTTTGTTACTGGCTAGCAGGCTAGCAGCCAGCAAGAGTACTCAAAGAGTTGTTTCATGGTATTTGAAACATCTGATAAAGTCTGCAAAAACATCTGAGATAGCTTCAACGTAACAAAAGGAGACGGAAGGATGCTTCTGGATTGTTAGCCCGACTCTTGGGCTACGCCAATCGCCGAACGGAACTCCGCATGGTTTCGAGAACGCTCTGATTGCTTTTCGGTCTGTCGATCGAGAAAGCTTTAACGAAGCCGACCTGTAGCTGGATGGCCTTTATTGTATCTTCCATAAGTCGAAAAAGCGAGTAATCTCAAGTCTTTGAAAATCCTTCATAGAATACTCCAGAGCACCCGCTGGCTTTATCATAGCCCCTGCAGTCGGGAAAGTGGGTCTCTTTGAGCCGGGTGGTCTCGCTTTTTGGTGAAAGGAGGATAGCAAGTATGTTTGATGCAATTAGAAGACAACCATGAAAAAGGCTACCGCAGGACTTTCGTTGGGTTTGGCGGGTAGGTCAATCTTTGCTTTGACAGCGGCCTGAGCAGAACCGGTTGGAGTGGTAGGCATTATACTTTTCTGGAGTGGGTTATTGCAAATTGAGCACAGATTTAGATCTTCTATCGCCACCGAGTACGTGCTAAACAAAGGTCTCGTGTCGTAAATCGATTATGGTAAATGCGAAGGCCCTGAAATGGAACGAGTATTATGGAAGTCGAGATAAGATGTCGAAGGAAGAAAGAGTTGATAAGATAGAATATAAAAAGAAGGAAGAAAGAAAAGTGAAGACATCAAGTCAATGCAAATCTACAGATGAGTTTGATTTGCTGTGAATAAAATTCATATTCTCTCGAAGAATCACTCACTCTCAAGATTTGCACTTTCCCCCGAAGTGAACAACGATGCCTTCACCGCAATCTCAGCACTAGAAAACCTCGAGCTAGGTTTTTATGGAGCTCGATTTGTTTGAGAAGGATGGGAGGATGGTGAGAGCTCGTCCGCTCTCAACATGGACACACTAGTAATTCGTTCACCTCGACAGAACCTACGTCCTCGCACCTTAGCAATCCCATCTTATCAAGCCAACCACACCTAGCAGACACACAACCACAAACGGCACACTCCTAAATTCCAAGACCTTTGGAGTCTTCCATACCATCTTATCCCCACAATCAACCAACCATATTCGCTCCAAGCGCTTTTCAAAGACATGAAAGCGCAGTGCCTCCGACTGTGCAAATCACGCAGCTCGGTTTACCTGATGGACTGAGCAAAGCTTTCTTCACCATCAGGGTCCAATCTCTGCAAGTGCAATCATAGAAGGTGTGCAGAGAGTATAACGCGCCTAGGGTACAGATTCCCTATCCCTAAGAGCTTCAGGCGACACACCCTAAAAACAGTAGCACGTGGAACGAAGTCAAAAATGGAAATATGTCACAGATACAGCTCCCGAAAATAATAATCCTGGTCACAAAACAAGTGCTACAACCTCAGACTATCCCACCATCTCTCCTTCAAGTAAAACCGTCCACTCTTCGGTCTCTCAAGCCTTCATATCTCTCACGCTCCAAACAACCCCCTCCCTTTATCCTTCAAGGGAATATTTGATAGTAATGCTGCGCACCCTCCTCCTTGCGAAACATCCTCTACAGACCTACCGCTTCCACATCATCTCCCTCTCTCTTCAACATCACACCCCCACCGTGAAGCAATTCCTCTCCCATCCATACACACAATGCTAGACGTGACATACGCGCTTCTACACTTCTGTAAAGCTCATCACAGCTACCTTTGACGGCCTCTCGGATGATATCTTTATCCATAACGAGGAGTTTCGGAGGTGGCAGCGGTTAGGCGCAAGAAATTAGTTGGTGTGGGGGTTAATACTATTTCTTCTGCTAGATAGGTACTGCCATCATCATTCATTCAGTTTTTAGTTTTCAGATATTTTGCGCCATGTTCTCGCTCGCCCCGCACCTCTCGCCCGAGCTCTAGCTTTCGCACTATCAAAGTTCTATTCGAAAAACCCTATATCGCTCTCTTCATCCTCCCCCACTTCCCATCCTCCTCCCCTTAGCAATCCTCCCGCCCTTTCAACTCTCCCACCCCCATCTCAACTTATTTCCCTGAGATACCACTGACATATCTCACTTCAAAACAAAGGGAAACAAAGAGAAACAGTAAAAGCGGATCTGAGAGATGTGTGCTAGGAACTATCAATGTAGATAATGTGAATAGAGGAATAAGGGAGCGAGGAATGGGATTAGTGATTTTAGAGGAGGGGGGAAAGGGTGTGAGTTTTGGAGTTTGAGAGTTTGAGGGGTGGTTGAGGAGGTGGAGGAGGGGAGTGGGGAGTGGGGAGTGGGGAGTGGGGAGTGGGGAGTGGGGAGGAAGGGGAAGGATTGGAGGTGAGTTGAAGGTGAGGATGTGGTTTTGGACTGGAGTAAGAGAGGGAATATGAGCGTAACATGGAATACTTACTGGCACCAACGAGCAGCAACCGAGACCGAGCTTCCTCAGTCCGAACCGTTCTCGTACCGGCTAGTCTCCCGCAAGAAACTCTCGCCCCCCATCCATGTGCTCACTACCTCCTCCGCTCCCAGGTTACTATCTGTCGAGGGTGTTGCTACCATAGAGGTGGGGAGGAAGCAGCAGAGCGGTCAAAAGAGGATATGGGTTCTTAGTTCTTCGAGAGGCTGTGGGTTTTGCTTGTTTAGGTTGATGCTGTGGCGTTTTGTGGATTGGACTCTTGTGAGTTGGATGAGGGGTTAAGGGGTCGGAAATTGGAGATGGTGTTCTTGGATACTCTGTAAAAGTAGTAGTGCCGAATATCGGGATTGCAGGATCGCACGCGATGCTATTCCTCTCATGCCGCGTTCAATTGTTCCTGATCTCGGCTGTAAAGGCCAGATTTAGACTCCGTAAGGTGGATGTTACGTGTCTGTGTTTTTAGCAACCATGAACACCAAATATCCTGGCAGTTGCAAGCCGAAATTTGAAAGGTATCATTTATCTTGTACGACCAGATAGGGGCTGGAGTGTGACTGTCTAACACCCAATAATCGCAAGCGCGAGCAGCGGGGACTTGGCCGAAGAAGTGTGTAGCAGATCTTTGCCACTCGTCAGATTCTCACTAACTTTCAAAGGAAGGTCTCCTCGGCTTTTGATTTGACCAGTCATTTCGAGACACAACGTCAAATATCTTTGGCTCTGTTCGTAATATCAGCATAGTGGTTAGTCTATTGTTGTTTCCACTCGGAGAGAGAGCTAAAAAGAACATAATGGCATCGATGAGCTGCTATGCTACGATGAAAGTATTGGGTCTTGCACTGGAGAATATCAACCATTCGGCCAGAGAAGGAAATTCTGGAGAGGACGTTCGAGATATGGACATGTGGTTCGCTAGGGTTTCTCGACGGCTGTTTTTTTGAGCTTTTGGGTCATGATAACTCAGCTCCGAGAAATGTCTTTTGACTGACTCCGCTCCAAGTCTGGAATATACCTCCTTCGTAGGCAGGGGAAAATCTAACCAGAAGCGTGTAAGTCTCAAATGGAAGGCGTCTCGCGATGACGAGCTCGTACATAAGAGTTAGGTCGAACGACAAGCTGAAGTAGTCAAAGCAATAAGACACCATCAGTACCGGAATTATTGACGTCCTACATGAAACAATAAGATTTATATCGAATCTGCTTGAATAGACATCAAACTGTAGATATGTTGATCGGTTGGTAGAGTTGGTAGGTAGCATCGGCAGAGGTTCCTTTCAATGATATGTCCGCAGTAAGGATATTCAAAATGGGCGTCCTCTGTTTGCGTTGAATGATTACCTCAAAGATAGGTTCGCTATGACGCATAGGCACAGTAAGTTCTCGGCTTCCCAAGTGGTTTCATTCTAAAAAGTCTGGAGTTCCTCATGATCGTCTAGTTTTTTGATCGCCTTAATCCCTTGGTAAGAGTGGTACACTTTTTCAATTTTAGCTGAGAGGGTAGAATGCAAGTCATATTTACGTGAGACAGAGGACTTGTCGCCACTCGCCGTTGGGATTAGCAGACATGCAGCAAGTACGGACACCCGCATAGAGCTTCCTAGGCAGGTTAAAACGTGAATATCTGAGAAGGACTGTAATCGGTTGCTCCACCTATCGGCCAGCGTTTCGTTTGTTGCGAATCGCTGCGTTTGTTGTTGTTAATTCTGCCCTGATCTGTTTTGTTATATTTCTCAACACTTAATCCGCAGATACATACGGCATTCTCGTCGCAAGCATCCAGGGTGAATGCTCAAATTCGTGGCTGCCTTTGGCCAGAAAGCTTTTTACTTGATAAAACAGACTTGTTAGAGGCTCGAAGGTCACATTTTCAAGTGGCATATTCCCCCTGCAAACACCCGATCGGGGTGGATGGAACAGCACGCAAGTATCCGACGCTAACTTCTCTATAAATTCCGAGAAAGCTAAAGATTTACCATTCTCTCTCTTATACAGCTCTGCCCAATTCGATAACCGTTTTGTCGCCCACAAGCCTTGCAACATCAACATGGCAGACGATGGCAGTCATCCCGATCAGTTGCACCAATTGCAATCGGGCGACCAGCTAAAATTACTTGATGAGATTGATAAACTCCGATCGCAGGGAATCAGCCACTACGTATCGCTGCCTCAACTCATTGTCTGTGGCGACCAATCCTCTGGCAAGAGCTCCAGTCTCGAAGCCATCTCTGGTATATCTTTTCCAACCAAGGACAACCTCTGTACGCGCTTTGCCACTGAAGTCATCCTTCGGAGAGCTCACGATATAAATGTGGTTATCTCTATTGTTCCGAGCCAGACACGACCTGAGGCGGAGTGCAAAAAGCTCCTAAGCTTCCGCGAGACGTTGGATAATCTTCAAGAATTCCCGTCGTTGGTTGACAAGGCCAACGATATGATGGGTATTTCAGCTACTGGAAACGCGTTCTCGAATGATGTATTGCGTGTTGAGGTCTCTGGACCCGACCGGCCTCATCTTACTATCGTGGATCTACCTGGCTTGATCCATTCTGAGAATAAAGTCCAGACTGCTGCGGATGTGGCCCTTGTCTTGGGAATGGTCCGTCAATACATGGACAACAAGAGAAGCATAATTCTCGCCGTGATCTCGGCCAAGAACGACTATGCAAACCAGATCATCTTGAAATTGGCAAAAGAGGTGGATCCTACTGGAGGTCGCACTCTAGGCATCATTACAAAACCAGATACTCTATCAGTGGGATCTGAGAGCGAAGCAGGGTTTGTAGGTCTTGCGAGGAACGAAGACGTGAATTTTCGCCTCGGATGGCACGTTCTGCGCAACCGCGACTACGAGAGCAGGAATAGTACGACCGAAGCTCGTGATATCGCCGAGATGATTTTCTTCTCTCAGGGTATATGGCAAGATCTTCCACGTGAAGCCGTGGGTATTGTCACCCTGCGAGAGCGGCTAAGCAAGGTGCTCCTAAATCAAATCAAGGCCGAGCTTCCAAGCTTGGTGGACGATATTCAGAACGGTGTTGAGGACTGTCAAAGCAAGCTCGCCAAACTTGGAGGCTGTCGTACCACGCTTGATGAGCAGAGACTGTTTCTCCTCCACATCAGTCAATCGTTCCAGGCTTTATGCAGAGCAGCTGTTGATGGTACATACGGCGATCCGTTTTTTGGGGATCCCCGTTTGGACGAAGGCTATAACAAGCGCCTTCGTGCCGTCGTACAGAATCTCAATCTTGGATATGCAGATGATATGAGATTAAGGGGTCACCATCGTGAAATTGTCGACTCCGCATTGCGTAAGCGTAAGTGGAAGGTCAGCAGAGAGGATTTCATAGATGAGATACGTGAGCTCCTGAGTGCAAGCAGGGGAAGGGAGCTTCCCGGAATGTTCAATCCTCTGATTGTCGGCGACATCTTCTTTGAGCAATCGAAGCCTTGGGAAGGCATAGCCCGAGACCACCTTCAATCGACATGGGATGCTGTCAAAACCTTCCTGGAGCTGACCTTGGCTCACCTTACGGATGACATCACTATGGAAAATCTCTTCATGGAGGTCTTTGATCCTATAATGAATCAGAAGGCCAGCCAGGTACAAGACAAGCTTCAGGACTTGATGGCCCAAAACCAAAAAGGCCATCCTATTACCTACAACCACTACTTCACCGAAACGATCCAAAAGGTAAGGCAGGAACGGACGGAAAAAGCGGTCGTAGGATGTCTACAGAGTCTTCAATGGGACAATTCGATGAAGCCGATTAAAAACGACGATACCTTGGACGACCTGAATGCAGGTGGGATAAAGGTGTCAAGCTTGCTATCTGCATTATCTCCAAGCAACGAAGCCGAAATGGACCGATATGCTTGTTCCGAAATCTTGATTTGCATGGAGGCATACTACAAGGTGAGTATCGTGATTCCGCATATATCAAGAGGTAGAGGCTGACATACGTACAAAGGTTGCGCTCAAACAGCTCGTTGACGGTGTTACGATTCAAGCGGTAGAGGCCTGCCTCCTTCGGGGCCTCGAAAACATCATGTCTCCATCTTCTATCCTGGAGATGGACTCGGACACTATCAACAGAATTGCATCCGAGCCCCAAGAGCATCAACAACAGCGAGAGATGCTCACTCGGAAGCTGGCTGTATTGAATTCAGGCTTGGAAACTTGTAGGCGCTACGTCAGTCGTAGCACGTTAAGTAAGCTTGCCCAAATTCATGAATGGACAGCATATATATCACTGACTCCGAAACTGTGCAGCACGTGCAATGCCGCTGAGCCGCCTAACAAACGATGATCTGACTGAGCATGATGAGGAAGATTCAACCTATGAAGAGGAATCTGTGGCGGAGTCTGTGGAAGAGAATTCATAGGTAGTTGCGCGAAATTCTTCGTGCATTACATCAGCAGCTAACCAGTCGAAAAAGGCTCCAAGAAGTCGGAAACATGAAGCCGAACTGTTCAAAGAAGCCTTCCAGTAAAGGTCTGCTATATTTGGGTTTCCGAAGCCAAACACACCACAGCTCGCTCCTTCCTCCTCGATTCCACCACAATCGTCATTCGCGCAGAGAATAACAGAAGAAGATTGGGGAACATCGTTCACCAGTTCTGTAACCCCAGCACTATCGAAGAAAGACAAAAAAAAGGCTATGAAGGGAGTTTTGGTCGACGCAGTCATCGAAGGCAGACTTGAGCTTTGAATTACAACGACACAGGATGGACGGCTAATCCGTTTCATTATGATCTGTTCATGTTGGTAGCGGTTGAAGAGCTTAGAATTTTAGATCTGGATATTTAAACGACTCAGTGTAACGATTACATAAGCACGTTCTTCTTATGCTGGAAGGTAGGTACCTTACCTAACTTTGATTGGGAATAAGTGAATTTCTACAGCGGTGAATAGAGACCTTAGGTAATCGATCTATAACAGTCTTCCAATGATCACGCCACAGCGACACCAGTATATCCCATCTGTTGGAACTAGGGGAGATGGTAATCTCCGCCTTCATAGGGCTGATAGGGCTCGGGCCCGCTAGTAGAGTTTTCACCTGCTTACCTTAGATAGACTCACTCCTAACAGCAACAACCTACATATCAATATGCCCCCATATGACCTCGTATTCCAACACCATCAACGAAACCCACCAAGGTGCGGAAAGGCATTTCTGCTCCTCAGCAATCGTGTCAGAACAAGGCTGTGACCTTCAGCTCCCTAATCTCAGGGAATCGGGTCGGTAGCATTATGGGAAAACTCCTGTCCATTCATCGCACCATCCGCTATATTCTCTCTTTCGGGGTCGAAGTCTCGATTTCCATCTGGACATCCCGAACAATAGTCAAAGTGGCTCGACAGCAGGAAGAGGAGTGTTCATGTGCTCCTGGACGAAATCTTTGGTGAGTGGTTTGTGAGCTGGTTTTTGGCTTGGGTCGGAGATTTGGCTTATACTCCGTTTCGGAGTGCATGGTCACTGCTCTGCTTTGGCCTCGGAGAATATCCCACTCCCCATCAAGAGCAAAAGCCCAGGCCATAATAAAACAACTTCCCGATGACGCCCAAACTAGCCAAAAAACCACAACCAACGTTTAGTAGTACAACCCGTTAGCAACATCATGCCACGTTGGCACAAATGACAAATTCAACTGACTCGTACAGCTAAAGTCCGGCCCCGAAGGCCCATAATCGAAAAGTGTAATATTCGGATGGTTTGTCAACGTCGAGGGCCGCAAGCTGATCAGAGTGGTATTCTGCCCTATCGCATCTTCGTGACAAGCATCGTATTTGTTTTGAGTGTTGTAGATGTACATGATGTCTTGAATGTTCTTGTCACTAGTGCCGAAGACGTTCACGGCCACTGCGTCGATGAACACGCTGAATGCTAAGCCAAAGCTGAGTGCAAGAAGAACGTCTGATAAACCGACATGGGTTTTTTGCATCGGGCCGACGGCTTCAACGATGCTGGTGATGGGTACTCGAAGCCTGGGGAAAAGCGTCGTTCAAAGCGTGGTACCACGTGCTGAAGAAATAATTCACAGCTGTTCAATTGTCAGCGACGATGGCTCAAAGTCGAAAACTTATTCAGCAACCCATACCGTCAATATCATAGATTACGTAATGATACTTTGGCAAATCGCAAGCCGGAAGAGGTAGAGCTCAGCTGAACGCCGTTGTAAAGACAGCCGTCAATGTTGTAGCATGATGATCCAGCATTAGTTTTCTGCGAGCCGAAGGAAGCAAGTTGACCATGGCTCATCTTGCGCACAGCAGGCTGATGTATCTCGCCCTGTACATGTTGGCGTGTTAGTCTTTCCAGGTGCGGAGCCAGTGCGTCAATCTAAGGGTTTTCCAACAGGACGAGTCAATCGCCGCGTGGGGGGGTCTGTACGGGCAACCGAGTTCCCTGTATTGAGTTTATGATGATGGACTGGAGAGGCGGTAACGCATGGTACAATTGCGAGCGCAGTAGCAATGGAGATGATGAATGTCTTGACCATTATAAATGATCTAAATTGTAGTATTACGGTGATTGATACTTTGTCTCTCGACCAATGGAAAAACCAAAGAAAGAACGAGGCAACGAGGAACACGAGAAGTAGATGATCTTTCAAACACAGTGATCGTTGTGATAATCAATTAGTGTTACATGGACGGTTTATATAAAGATCCTCGAGTACTCACATCCCAGCCTATCCTTTGCAAGTATCAGGTCCGAGCCGTCGCAGATCGTAATCAGGCGCAGTAGATGATGGACTGTTATTACTGAGCCATGACGTCCCATGAAGATCAACCCAAAGTCGAATGGAGTAATGCCACATGCCGTGCACCGACCACAGTAGTTCCTTCAGATATTCCATGCGTTCCTATATGCCAAGTAACCGCATGACTTCGAATAAACAAAACAAACATACTTCGGAGATACACGCGTACTTAGAGTCGTGTCCCATTCGACGATCTGAAGTACATATATCTCCTGGCCAGAGGGAAGCCCAAGGCATTCGAAGTCAACTGCGAGCCGCGTTTCCCTAGAATGCAGTAATACGCTCATGGTGAAACGATACGCCCCCCACAAGATAGACATCTTACCCTAATGCGCTACTAACATCTCATTGTTGTTATGTAACTGTGCAACGGCTCGCGATAGCAACCATGAGGTAAGTAGAATAAAGAACAGAAACATCACAGTCTAAAGGAGAACAAGTGGTAGGTTGGGTTTCTGCAAAACCTTGTTAGAGCCCATGTCAAATAGGGTGATTTTGTCACCTCTTAGATTTGGCCAACGACTTGGCCTTGGATCAAGTACACATTCCACTTGATATGCAGAAGATGACCGGCACCGCAAGCGCTGGGTTTACATCTTTAGTCTGCACTCGGAACAATGGCAGAGAATAAGACATTGGCAGTAACAAAAGTAGTGCTGTTAAAAGTTGATTAACCTGCCAGTGATGATCATCCAGAGGCAAAAAGCCACTGCAGCTGAATGTTTTACAGCACATGACTTGGTCGACAATAGCGAAGCGAGTAAATATGTAAAGCTATGTTGTACAAAGTTTGCTTTTCCGAGAAATGACGCCAATAGATGCATATCGCTAAAGCTTTTTGAAAACATACTAAGTACCATGGACAATCACTGGTGGCGGTGCCGAGCTGACCAGCAGCCCCTGAATGTTCTCCAAGGCCGAAAGCTGCTGGCCAACCCCGGTGATGCCATCGAATCCCCCGACGTACCACTTCGTGCCACACGCACTTTGGTCACCGGAGCAAGCGGCGGCGGCTGATTTGGCGGACGGAGCAGCGAGGTTCATTATGGTAGTATAGAGTTCCGGAACCATTTGTGCAGAAGCTATCATCCATCTTCCGAGGTATGCCTTAAAGCTGAATTGGTCATTGTTGCACTTGTCAAACTTCTCGCACTGATACTCGTACATGACGTTTGTCGAGTTGGGGAACGGCGAGAAGAATGTCGAGGTAGCGGTGGTAAACAGACCCTTGGTCCGGTCTCGCCAGACGGAGTTGGGTCCTGTGATGTTGGACATTACCGCGCTCCCGTATAGGAACACACCCATGTTGTAGGACCATTGGCTGCCGTCAACTTGGGTGCAATTGATAAGATCGTTGCTGCCGTCGTAGACATGAAAGGCGGAATCAATGAGCCCGATGGCCGTCATCCAATCCCACTCTTTCTGTGCCCAGTCTGAGTAGGTGCTGTTGCCGGTATATCGAGCCAGGCGGGCAGAGAGTTGGAAGAATCCGCCGTTGGTGATTGAGCTCTTGTAGTCATAGCCAGCGTTGGTGGTGACCCACTGCCACTTCAAACCTCCGCCACACTGTGTGGTGTTCCATCGTGAAGCAAGATCATTAAACACCCCTTCAGCGAGCCCAATCCAGGGCGTAGACGAGGTAGAAGGGTTGGGAAATTGACGTTCAGCGGCGGACATGGCAGTGAGACCCCAGAATACCTGATCATCGTTGCCCTAGAAATAAGGGTCAGGACTGACGTTCGAACAGCACGATAGTAAAAAGGTCCGCTTACCAAGTCTTTGATTTGTGACAGCATCATGAAATCATTCGTGGGTGACGCTTGGGAAAGGATTGCCTGAGCGACCACGTCGTTGTAGGTGGTGTCGCCCGTATAATACCAGTAGTCCACCATGCCTCCCCACATGGCTCCAGCCTCCCACCAGTAATATGGCTTTGGGAGCAGACCCACGTTGGCCTCGTTGCCAGTTTGGTTGCCCGTATAGTATGCCATCATCTTGTAGGCAACGGTGCTCGCCGCGCTCTTGATGGATGCTACAGACACACACAAGGTCAGCAGTGAACTGTTGGAATTAACGCCGAAGTAACATACCAGTATCGTTGACATCGAGGTTAATGGCATTCACTGTGGCACTGGCCACTATGGTGGCAGAAACGGCGGATCGCACCCACGATGACTGCATGGTGAAGCTGAAGGGGAAAGAAAAGAAAGAGAAGAAATGAAGAGTTCGCAGGTTGGCGACTTCATCTTCAAGTAGGAGTAAAACATCATGATGCCACCCCCTGAGCCCCGCCGCTACTGCGGAACGGTGAATCCAACGGATGGGGATGGGTTGGTGAATGATAATAATGGATAATGGGAAGGAGCGATCGGTGTTGTCGGTCAGCGAGGCCGAGGCGAAGTCGGCAAACATTACCTTAAAACTAGCTTAGCTTACCGTAGTAGAATACCGTAGTTCCAAGGTCCTCGGCCCAGTCAGCGTGCAACGCTAATGCAACGTGAAACGTGAAACGTGAAACGTGAAACTTTGAAACGCTCAAAATAGTGGGTTATACTGTGTACTACTACCTTACTACTGTCACCTTCGTACTCGCAGTATCACCAGAATTCAAGAGCGATCACGGTACAGGAAACAGGATGTTCCGGCGCAAATATCGTAACCCGGGCCGCTGTGGCGAATTTCTCCCTCCAAAGCTATCCGTCCTAGGCTGGTCTAGGTGTCACACTCCCCTGATGTTACCTGAACGTCTTTGAATGGCTGGCAAGACTCTCACCTTCACGTGGTGCCGGCTGGGAACCTGATAACAATTGATTATTCTATCAGAGCTAAGAAGAGTCACGAACCCGACGATACGCAGCCGAAGAAGCTTGTTAACGATCTTTATCGAGCGATGTGCGACTGTTACAACGATCATCGAAGCCACCGAGCCAAGGGGCAAGATACTGCGTCCTCACCACACGGCTTATATACCTCAATGCCGAAGTTCTATCGATAGAGACTCTCAGCGATCTTCGACGGTTAAGCTCTCGAGGCTTATTCGACTGCGTTTCGTTCAAATCACTGTTCTGTTGGGAATGAGGCTTTGTCAATAAACACACTATATGAGCTATAGAGTGGCCTTCGGTAGGAGTTTGGCTCTTGAATTCAGCGCTCACTACGATGAAAGGTATACAAGTTGATTGAAAAGTTGAAATGCTCAGGAAGAGGGGGAATCAAGACTTAACGACGTGTCGTTTGAGAGCCAGGAACTGTGCAGGACTGGATTCAATTGTCAGTCTTCCTCATACGCCTCTATATCTAGAGACATCGATGCATTTCTACGATTTAGAGTTTCCACCGAATAAAAAAATCGGTGGTTTTTCGTTTCCGTGGGGCTATTCTACAAAGGTCAGCTATCCTGGAGTACTGAAGGAGGAGGTACGAATAGAAGGAATCTCCTGTATTGAGGACCTGTCTTGAGGATGGTACAGTTCGATGGCGATTGTATAATCTGTGGGTAACCAGGCCTACATATTTAAGGAGTGTCTATTGTAGCGTTAGCTTCGCACTCGAGTCAATAAAAGAACTACTACTGAACGTCTTTGAATCGTGCGGAGGGGGTGGCGGAGATATATCATTGATCGTGCTGAGTGCGCTGCTTCTTCAACGCAAAGCGTATGTCTATGTCGTTGTTCCGTTTACGTTTACGTTTCCGTTTCGTAGTTGGTACAGGCGGGAGGGGCGACAGTATTCAAGGGGAAATGTTCGAACAGTGCTTGTAATGCACCTCTTTGACCCTGTTTCTCCATGAAGTTGAATCAGGGCGTGCGATGAAGGTTTCAACTGCCTCTAGTAGTAAGGTTCAACAATCGGTTGCAAGATATCAAGAGTTCCTGCAAGCACGAGAGTTCCTGCAAGCAGACGCGGGCCAAGAATATGCTGCTACAAACTTCAGACAATCTTGTTGCTATAGTTACACGTCGGGACGATGTCTCCTTTCAACCCCTACACTACAGCGATGAAAAGATCATCTTTACTAGCGGGAGAGTCTTTCTCAAGACGATCCTAGGAACCAATGCTGATACGAAACTTGATGTTCTTCTGATTTACATCGACGATTGTATGCGTAGGTATATTGACTCAACTGACGTTTGATTCTGAAAGACTACCCCTACTACTAGATTACAGCTGAGAAGACAACAAGTCAGTTTAATTTGTTCCGGCTATGAACTCGAGCTTCATCGGAAGTTATTCAAATATACCAAAGAAGCCAATGCGATGACTCGTAGAGTTGACCTATTGGAAGTCAAAATAGCAGCCACGGAAGCCGCTATCAACGCTCGAAATATACGTAAAGATCAATCTGCTAAGATCTTATCAACGGGAGGCATTCTATACGTCAAAGATGCTCGATCTATGACCAGTGATAGGCTAGATTTAGAGAAATTGAGGCAGAAGACCCGCGATGACCGTTCCGAAAAGCAGTATCTTAACGAGCTAATAAAGGTTTACAAGCGTTGTAAGGCCCATATTAAGGTATGGCAGAAGGAAAAGAAGGCCTGGAAGGTTTTATATAAGGCTGTTTTGAAGGAATTGCGTGTAAAGCAGCCTTTGCAGAAGTAATATGGTGGAATTTTGGTGAGGTGGCCGATTTGGTTACATGGCTGGTTAGTACTAAGCGAATACTGGAGCGAAAGTGCGGGGTACGGATAGTCGACTAGATGGCCTGAGGTGATGCACATCTTTGACCATCTGACCGTTTCGTTTCGGACCGAACCCAAGCCATTGTCTTGCCATAACTAAGTATTTTGTTCAAAATTGTGGCTGCCTGCAGTGTACACTCAACAAACAAACCCCGGACGCAGTACATAAAAGCAGCTGCGGCAAAATGAATGCTTAGATTGTATGGTTGAAATATTCGTCAAGAGCGACAATAGCTTCAGTAGCCTCCCTTCTGTCCACGGGGTCGCCGAGGTCATACTTGCGCGATCGGTGTAACGTAATATACGGTAGGTGTGGTGGTGGTTGATCCGAATAAATGTAGTTGAGATACTCTGAGGAAAAGTAACAAGATACAATCATAATATCAGACTGATGGACCGAGATAAGAAAGCGGCTAAGAAAAAGAAGTTAATAAGCTTACTTATAAAGTTTAAGTGATAAATCTTACCACCGTCGTTCATCATCAAGTGCTTCGTAGTCTCCGTCTACCACCTGTGACAACTCACTACCACCTGTGACAACTCACTACCACCTGTGACAACTCAGACCCAAGCAGCTCACAGAATTGTTGTGCGAGAGTCGAATCGGATGTCGCTCCAATTCCCGAGCTATCGGCTTGGAAATAAGATGATTTAACTTCTAGGCTGTAGAGAAGCTCGCTCTGAGGGTTCATCCATGTTTTAGTGATAGGGTTAAACTCTCTGCGCCAAGCAGCGCCGTCATCTTGACAAATACAGTTGAGATGAGGTGAGACCAAATAAAACGTATTTGGAGCGTTGAAGAACTCGGTTGTGATACTTCCATCTAGCTAACTCGAGTAAAGATCGATAACTATAGAAATGAACTGTGCAGCCATATTCGCTGATACGACTTCGTGTTTTTTGCGGTCGATCTGCTCCTCGAAATCAGGCCTCTCGTTCAGGTGGCGTGGTGAGTATGTGGAGGAGACTGTAGTAAAAGGCGAGGAGCCTATTGGCGGAGACGAAGAGAAGCCTTCGCCTTCACCAGATCTGAAGTTGGGTCGTTCCGGGGCTTGAATATTTTCTCGAAGGCGGCGACTAGGGAGGCTCTGACTTCGCACACGAGTAACGTCGGCGAGAGAGACGAAAAACGAACCGAAACTGGGGACAGAGCGTAGGGCACGATGGGACAAGCTTCGCAGTTCCTCATAGGAGAATGATGTAAGGGAAGTGAGCAGGGATCGGTCTGCAGCTACACGAGCCGTAGCCGTAGTCTTGTAGTCATTGAGAATTGGAATACTGTATGTATTACCACTATAATCTTGTACCAGGACACGGCATGCTTGAAGATGTTTTGCAGACCAGGCACTCCCGCTTGCAGATTTCAGCTCGCGGGGTAGATTATGAATAGTGCTGCTCTCGTGAACAGGGAATCTACGAAGAAACTCCCGTTCATTCGAAGGCCATTTTTGCGCCATGTATTAAGTATCATAGAAATGGTCGATACGAGTAGAATAGACGATTCTTATCTCCGCACAACAAAAGCGGGACGAGGCTGAAAGACAAAATCGAGTTTAGCGCGGAAACGATGCCAGAAAGAACCGAAAGGCCGAAACAACAAACCGCGACAACACACAAACCCACAACAGCACGAACACACCAACGCCGCATCGAAGCTACGAATATAAGTATGAGCAATACTGTGCCGAGTTTGTCCCTCGCAGGCTCAAATCATGGCCGGCACCCACCTCCAGCGCCTGGCTCTATACGCGCCATACTCAAAAGCTGCGCCACTCGACTCTTCGTCCATCCGCTTGAATGGACTGCCGACCACTTACATGCTCTCGGCGTCGATCTTGTTATATCTGCCAGTCTAGGGGAGCCTGTAGTGGAGGACGTTAAATGCCAGGTCGATGAGAGCACACAAGTATTAGGAGCAGTATGGAATCTAGAACACGCTCGGGCGATATCAAGAGACGAGCAGACGCGACAACTTGTGAAAAGAACGGCAGAATTACAAAAGCTGGATATCGTGGAGAGTACGCTGTTTTTCGAGTATGATAATCACCACATCGCTCAACTCCCTCCCCTTATACTCGCCTGGCATCAATCTACATCTGTGGAGTATTCAAGAACTCCGATCTGGGCTTACACTGATCACATGTGGACATCTGCTGCTCGACGGGAACGGTACACCTCTGGAAAGAAGTCATGGGCCTTTGCTACCAAAGAAATCAAAAGCAAACAAGGGCTTGCCATTGACCCCATTTACATCGCCATTCTGATCACTCTGGCTCAGCTAAGAAGGAGACGTGGTCTGCAAGGATCAAAATCGCACCGGGTATGCTGTTCTTTTCCGAATGATAGGCAGCCCTAATCCAATTACAATAGGTTACTCTTTTTGTTCCCGAGCACGAATCAACCGTGAAAGCTAGTACTCCTCGATCGAGCACCACAAGCCTCAAATCCCCAAAAGATCAGCGCCCTTCGAAGCGAATAATAACGAAGCTTGTACAGTACACGGCCGACATTCCATACGCATACTTGCAGAAGTTTGAGGAACCTTACAAATTCTATGATGCTAGTCTCCACATTGAGAAAAAGACGTTGCCGACCAACGAACCCGCTATAATCTTTCAAGCTATGAAAACTGCTTTCTGCGATAGCGGGTGCTCGAAATCTTCCTCTCCAGCTTCTACCTCGAAACGAAAGGCACTTGGGGAGCTGAATCTCAATACGAGGGATCAAAAGCCAGAAAGCAAGCGGAGGAAAGTTTGTAATATATAACATAAGGCGAGTGGATCAACAGATTGATATCGAACCGCATCAGTTTCATGTCAAAAGCCGAACACGGACCAAAAATCGTCAAAAATTGGCCCGATGCCTACACAAATGAAAGTACTGCAGATCTATCGATATACCATCATACAGTACCGCATAGGTGCGGGATTGCCCGAGTCTTCCGTCCATACTATGTAAACACTCACCTGGTAAGCATCGCTATCTTGTACGCCCGCACCGGATCATGCTGACCAGAATAGCCAGTCTCGCAGGGTTTGTGTGCGTTGGCGGGAAGAACCGGATTGCTCTCATGGAGCATTTGGAAATTGGTAGCAGAGATGGGTACCCCATCAAACATGAACACCCCGATTTTCTTTCCTCTCAACACCACCGATGCAATAAGGGGACGACCGTCTGTTATCGGCTAACCCTGACTGCGTAATATGAACAATAACAATTCCTTTAAAACGCTCAACGCTTTTGCCATATGCTTGGGAAAACCGCTTCCTTCCATTTTTGACCGTCCCTGTTCATGAATTTCTATCAATGGCATAAATTCCCAGACAACATGACTACTGCTTTCACTTTGTTCTCATGCGGCCGGGCTGTCAATTGCAAACTAATTGTAAGAGGAAAAGCTACCATGCAGTTGCCAAGTTACTCATCGCGGTTCAACAGTTCAGTTGCAGAACTAGGATCTTCTTTGGCGTTTCAATGGACATGGGCCACGGCATATTTCCACATCCCCTATAAGCTGTTGTGTCGCTTCTAATATCGACTGTATGTATGACGAAGGAATCAATAGCCCCAACACACCCGACGAGTATACAATGACCGTAGCGCTTTCAATCGCGCGTTCAGCTTCGATCAACATTAGTGTTACTTCTCCTCGGCTTTGTTGAGTTTCACTGGATTTCTGTCGGTCTTCATGTCTTCTCAATAGCTATCGACAATAGTAACTTGTTCTAATTTAAAGTATACTTTTTAAATATATCTTCCATCTCAAGATGTTCATCCTGTTCAGTTAATTCAAGTGGCGTAACTCCTTTATTATTAGTCAACTTAGAGTTCGCACCATTCTTTAATAACAATACTGCAATGTCTTCAGAGTTACGCTCCACTGCACAAAATAGAGGTGATCGTCCATCTGAAGACCTTCAATTGACATCGACAGTGTGCGTTTTAAGCAAGAGGTCAACTGCCTCAAAGTGCTCATTCCACGTGGCTATCCAGAGAGGTGATATATTCCCTCGGTAGTCCAGATCTGGATCCAAATCTTTAGTCAGAAAACGTTTGATCGTTTCTGCGTCCCCATTTTTGACTGCGTTGTAGAATGAGGAAACAGCAAATCATTGTTCTCTCCAATCTTTAATGTGGTTTCAACCTTCAAGACTCTGTAACACATCTTCTTGTCCGTTTGCCGCGGCTGTAGCCACGACCGCGTCACTAATGACAGCCACGCCATGCTCTAATAAGAGTTTTAATAACTCTTTCCCAAGCTTCTTGTTTGCTGCGGCTGCCTTGAGCACCTCTTCTGTAATGCTGCTCTGAGTAGGGCAATGCGTCAGCAAGAACTTCATCACTTCCAAGCCGTATATCTCGTTTTCCGCGGCTGCTTGCAATATTCCTTCCGTAACTTTAATGTCGGCTTTGACCTTCTCGCCTCCATTCTTCAAAAGAAGGATCAGGATCTTCTCGCTGTGCTCGTTCGCTGCTGCGGCCTCGGGAACCCTTTCCGTGACTGAAAGTCTATTTCCCCACTTTTCGAAAAGTAGCATGATCAGTTTCTCCGCGTCCCAGCTCTCCGCCACTGCAGTGACCACCTGCTCGGAAACTTCGTTCTGAAAACGACATTCTTGTGATAGCAGTTTCATCATCTGTTCTGAATGCTTCTCATTTTCTGCAGCTGTCACAAGAACCTCATCTGTGATTTTAATCTCATCGAGACGCTGGTCTCAAAGCAGCTGAATTGTCTTCTGACCATTTCAGTTGCCTGCGACAGTCACGAGAACTCTTTCGATAATTTTGACCTCATTGCTCGCCTTCTCTAGAAGCATCTTCATCTTCTTGTTCCCATTCCAACTTTCTGCTACTGCCTCGACCAGCGCTTCTGTAATCTTGAAATGATCACTATACTTCTTTAGAAGCATGTCTATCAACTTCATTTCGCATTCGAAGTTCTTTGCAGCTACTATCATTACTTCCTCAATAATCTTGAATTTGTTTCCGCCATTCTTCAAAAACAATTTGATGACGTTAATGTCATCAACTTCGTTACGTGCTGCTTTCTTGAGCACAGTCTGTGTGATCTTGAACGATCGTCTCAGCTTCTTAAGCAGAAGTCTTATGCCATGACTATCTCAGTGTGTCACAACTGTTTCAATTATCTTCTCTGTAATTTCGATCTTCTGACGACGCTTTCCTAGCAACAAGCTCAGAACTGCGGAACCACTTGATGAATTTCTTGTTGCAGTCATGATCACTTCTCGAGAGATGTAGAATTGACTTCCGCGCTTTTCTAGCTTCATCATCTCTAAGCTGTATCTTGCATTTCCTGCAGCTGCCTGTACAATTGCGTTTGTGATAGTGATCATGCTTCTGCGCTCGTACAGCAACAGCGTCATAACGTCTTTATCAAACTTTTTCGCGATAATCTGAAGAATTTTCAATGTCACTCGAAACTTTTTTTGATGTTCTTGCAATAAAAGCAAGATTACTTGCTTAGTAAAAACTCTCTCAATCACGATATCTGTAATTTCGAAAGCCGTATCCCGTTTTAACAGAATATTCATGATGATCTCGTCTCTTTCAAAACTGCTTGCTGCAACTTCGAGTGATTCACTTGTAATTGATAGCTCTGTATCTACTATCTAGTAACACTGTAGTTACGTTCGAGCTCTTATTTGCTATTGAAAGATGTAAAAGATCGTGATCATTCTTGTTCTTGATGTTTGACTGAAAGCTTTCTTTGATGATTTGATCTTGCACCACTTCGACGAAATCAAACACGCAGGCAAAAACTAATGTTCTTTGTGATGATTCTATGATGTCATCATACTTATAGTAAGCTCTTCAGCCAATCGCACGCTCGTTCACCAATTTTCCAAGTATCGTAGTTCATGTAGCGAATGAGGATTTTGAATCGTTCTCTTCAGAGAGAAATTGAAAGAGCAGCTCGCGAAGGCACTTCGAGAACTCCTTACCCCTAGTCAGCTTGCAATGAATAGCTCAGTAAAGAGCGGCATACATCGGTCAAGAACTCAGAAGTGTTGATCAAAGTCTGAAGACACGTTTCGACAGTCAAGCAATTTATCGATGTTCTATTATATTCTGATTGCTTTTTCAAAAACTCTCGAACTGACAGATGAGCGAATCGAAATGTGTCAAGCGATGCGTCGAAGACGACAAAATTAGAGCACATATGTAATATCTGATTCTTGAATACGCGATCATAATATCTGACTGAAGTAACAAAAAGACATGAGAAACGAGACAAGGAACTGGATAAATGCGACCATGAAATCTTTCAGCATCCCAATCAGCTTCAGGGACAGGGGAGCTCGAAGTATATCACAACACATGACGTTGTATAACCTTAGCATTGGTCTTCTTGAAGTAGGAATCTAGGAACCGCTCGGATGGGTGAAAGCAGAGACTTTATCAATGTGGATTAATCGGGCTTGGCAAGGGGATTTTTAAGGATTGTTCCGGAAACAAGCGTAAAGGTTGGAGAGGAATACCAGATGGTTGGAGAGGGGGTACCAGAGCCTAGTCGCTGTCTTGGCTTGAAGGGCGATCATGTTGTGGGAACTGATATTGGACAACGCCACGGAAATATGCGCTCAAGGCTATGAGCATGCAGACCAGTTGCGTAAGGAAACGACTTCGGAGAGCCAGAAGGACATTAAGGGATTCCTCATTGATAAAATTTCCCTCGTCAAATAGCAACCTCTAATAGCAGAGTTTTGGTATATGATCAGTTCAAAGGTTTGTAAAGGAAAGAGGAATGGCAAGGACAGTATACAGCTTCACGAAATAGGTACACGCTTCCAAAGGGAACAAAGATTGTAAGCAGTAAATATATCTTTTCAGTCTACGAACTACGTCGCATTGTACTTCCTGCTGTACATCTAACTCAATGTCCCCCTTCTTGCATCGAGAATCCTCAAAAGTGCGTGCGTGATATGTCGAAGGGTGTCAAAGTGTACGAAGCAGTCATGGCGCTCGCATATAACGCAAAGCATCATCAAGCTTTGGACCTTGTTCATAACTCAAGCATCCATTGTCGGAGAACGGGTTTCTGCCATCGTTTTCCCATCTTGCTCAGCTTGCGAGCGCAGGCGTGTGAACTTGTTCCCATGTGATGCGTGCTTAGAGAGTGGTCCTTCACGACTTTGCAAACGTTAAGAGCACGGCTCCCTGTCCATCCTCGTCCTCCGTCCCATTGTGTTTCCCAGCTTCTTTTTCCCCGTTGTGACGCATTGTTAATTTCGGATTCCCCTTGCCAGGATTGACTGATTCGGAACAAATTAGCCATGTGATACTGGTATTAGAGAGCGATTGCCCCTACCTAAGGACTACGTCCTCGGCGCGGACGAGTTTTGCATTGGTTTGGAAGAAGGGGGGGAGGTTTGGAATTTTGCCGGATCTGCATCGTTTGTTTCCGACCTGCTTTCTCTAAGTTAGGAGCTCATCTTCACAAAAGGCATTTTTCTCTTACCTCGATTGTTCGCGATTTGAATTACAATGCAACCGCTTCGGTGACCGAAGATCAATACCAGAGTCTGTATCAGAAGAAAATTTCCTCTTCGAGCTTGGTGAGGTGTTGGTGATCGTTGGCCAAAATGGAAGAATCCGGAGCTTTGAAGGCTGAAAAGCTTTTGATATTCTTCGAGCATGTATCGATGATCCGAGCCTGCTTTCGCGTATAGACTTTCTGGCTGGCCAATGTCGCTAAAATATCTTTGAGAATCTTTGTCGCTATATTGCGGTCACCAATTCTCGCTCGGAAGAGGGCATATTCCCGTCGAGTAGAGAGAGTAGCGTCATCGAGTGGTCCAAGTTGCTCACTGAACTGAGCAATAGCGAACTCGAAGGCTTGTGCTGCGTCACGCCTTTCCGATCCCAAGGATTGTAGTATGAGGCCCTTCTGACGACTGAGCTGAGGACACCGGCCATTTTGGGTTATAGTATTCGTAAATTGTTCCTCCAGTAAAGCAAGCGCCTCAGACGACCGCCCACGATTATGAAGGATTTTGACCACAGCCGAACACAGTTCCGGTACCAAAGAAGTGGTCGCCTGAAGAATTTCGTCCACAAGGGACGAAATTTTCGGCGCTGAATATGCAACTTTGAGCAAACGAGAGAGTTCCAATTGTGTCTCTACGTCTATCGCGGGTTGTTTGGCTACATCTTTATTGAGGTTTGGGTTCGAAGGTAAGATATTGGAAAGTGTTTGGAATCCTAACCTAACAGCCTAGATGGTTCATAGAAGTCAGCCCAACGTACAAACAACACGAGAGATAAATTCCGTTCAGCCGCACCTTCGCTGCCCGAGCATCCGAAAACATTCCTCGCATGTAACTTAAGTCAAGCTTCTGCAATTTTCTCCAACAATGCTCGGAAGTTTTATGTTTCAGAGCAGCTTCACTGAGGTCGATCACCATGTACTTCATTGTGACTTGTTGATTATCTTCTAGCATAGTAGGGTCCAACAAGATGTTATCGGCCTTGAGATCTCGGTGGCATATGCCAATATCGTGAAGCGCTCGTATGGTTTTGGATAGGTCCTTTTCAAATTTGGCAAGAGACGTATCTTTTAGGTCGTTGATAATAGTGTGAAGGCCAACTCCGCTGAACTTCTCAAATCCAAGTGCCACTTTGTAGGGAGTGCAAGGGCCAACATGTTGTCGTTTGTCAATTCGACTGTGTTGAAATTCGAAGGTTGATAAAACAGATTCGGTGAGGGCGAAGGTGCCGAAGTATCGGGGCAGCTTGAGAGATGAAGATGGTTTGCTTCGGAGAAGATGCTCGTAAGCTTCCTTTTCTTGTTTAAAGAAAGCCTTTTCACGGTACTGGAACACCATGCACTTAGTACACAGCGGAACGTCAACAGGAGAGCATGCACATACGATTTTCAGCGCGACGTGTTCCTCTCCAACAATTGCGGCATGGACCTGGGCGCGCGACCCATTGCCCATATAATGGCCAATGGTTTTCACTTCGCGCATCGCATACTTCCAGAGTATTTGAGGCAGACGGTGAGGTGAGGGTTTGGAATGGCTGCGTTGTTGCGAAAATGTTACGTCTGTCTGACCTCATTTATCGTCATATGCGAAACCTGTAGAATATCGTTTTTTTAGGATTTGCCGAGAGCCCCATCAAAATTAGTGACAAGTGCAAAATAAGAACCAGATTTGTAAAATCAACCCCACTGCCCCCCCGGTGCTTCATATGTAGTATATTAAATGCAGTATATTCAGTGCCTCTTATGTGGCCTATCCAGTGCTCCATATGACCTATCCAGTGCTCCATATGTGACCTACCCAGTGCTTTACATGTGGCCTATCCAGTGCTCCATATGTAACCTATCCAGTGCTCCATACGTGGCCTATCCAGTGCTCCATACGTAGTATATCCAACGCTCCATATGTGACCTACCCAGTTCTCCATATGTAGTATATCCAATGCTTCATATGTGACCTACCCAGTGCTTCATATGTAGTATATCCGATGCTCCATATGTAGTATATTCAGTGCTTCATATGTGACCTATCCAGTGCTCCATATGTGGCCTATCCAGTCCTTCATATGTAGCCTATTCAGTGCTTCATACGTAGTATATTCAACGCTTCATATGTGATCTACCCAGTTCTTCATATGTAGTATATTCAATGCTCCATATGTAGTATATTCAATGCTTCATATGTGACCTACCCAGTGCTTCATATATGTGACCTGTTCTGCCAGAAGCACTGAATAGATCGAACATGAAGCACTGAATAGACTACGTAAGAGAGTAAGAGACACTGAATAGGTCGCATATGAAGCATTGAATATACTACATATGAAGCATTGAACAGGTCACATATGAAGCACTGGGTAGATCACATATGAAGCATTGAATATACTACATATGAAGAACTGAGTAGATCACATATGAAGCGTTAAATATACTACATATAAAGCACTGAACAGGTCACATATAAAGCATCGGATATACTACATATGAAGCACTGGGTAGGCTACATACGAAGTACTGAGTAGGTCACATATGAAGCACTGAATATACTACATATAAATCATTGAATCTACTATATATGAAGCACTGGGGGGGCAGTGAGGTTGATTCTACAAATCTGGTTCTTATTTTGCACTTTTTGAAGATTCGCTAATTTTGATGGGGCTCTCGGCAAATTAAAAAAAAAACGATACAGGTTTCGCATATGACGATAACCTTCTGCCAAATGTACGAAGCCAAGTTCCAATATTTTTCCATTAGATCACTCGGATTTTGGTATTGTCCTTTCACAGTAATTTGGACCTGCAACTTGCAAGCCCGAAAACTTAAATCCATAACCTCTTCACACCCAAATATATCACAGTCTTCAATAGGAGTGCTCTTCCCCGACTCAGCTCGTTCACGCTGTTCTGGTTCCACACTCGCATAAGTTCGGCAACGGTATCTGGTCCTATTGTCTCCAAGGAGACTCGTCCTTCAACAGTAAAGGTTAGGATGTCGGCAGCGGGGAGGAAGATCAAGGCAATAGGAAGATTGTTAACCAGAGCAATATCAAAGCGGAACTCTCTTCGAAACTGTGCGTCTGTGCTATTGAGTAGACTAGATGCTGCTTCTAATTATCTACACTCTGAGTTTGGATTTGTTCGATGCATCGCAATTGGTTTGATAACTGACTCTTTGGAACAGCGAATAGAAGTCTTTCTTCTAAGCTTGTAGGATTCTTAGCAAAATGCTTCAGAATACTCATTTTCGTCTTCTAGGAAATGCGTTTTGAATTGTAATCTTAGAGAATCTGCTCCTGCGATACCTTCTAGCTTGAATAAGCTCAGCATACCTTTTCTCCATTTTCGTAACATCCTGGATTTCCTCTTTCTTGGCGCCAGAACCTTTAATGGCTTTTTTTCTCATATACCGTCTCTATAGGAAGAAATTCTTTTGTACGAGCGAAGAAAGCGGAGGCGACAATTTTTGGCCAGCACGTGAGGGCTAGGAGACCGTAATCTGGGAAAGCTTACGGGGTACGAAGGATGGCGCAAATTGATGATTGCATACAGGACAATTGCGAGTTGGAAACAGTCACAATCTCATCTCCGCCAGCCTGACAAAACGACTTCGACAGCACCTCCTCCCTCGTCGCCAAACGAAAGCCTCCCACCGCTCCCAAATCCTCCAGTCCAGCCAAGAAGATTACGGGCATAATCAAACCCAAGCTATCGAAGAGTCGCAATAGTGGCGGAATTGCTGGTCGTCTTATCTTGGTATGGGACTTTTCAAGAAACGCCCCTCGCACACACCGCACCTTACGCCTCCTTTCTCTGCTTCTAACAACTCAACCATAACATCGCAAACACCCCCAGCACCAACACCAACACCAACACCAGCGCTCACACCCTAGACCGCTGGACATACTACCACAACCACAGCAGGGATAGCGTGGGGAACGAGAGTAGGGATGTAGCATCCAAATCACAGCACTCTACCACTTCCACAGGGCTAGTATTAATAGGGGAGGTATGTATTGACCGCATGATCCGTGGCAGGGAGGGCTTGGGCTGCTGGGTATGGTGGTGGTGTGTTTGGGGGTGGGGGGGAGATAGGAGGGGTGAGGGCCGGGGGAAGGGAGATCGCGGACTGGGTGAGAGGGGGTGGGTTGGGACGTGGGTAGGTTGTTGGTTTGGGTCAGCCTAAGAGAACTGGATGGTATCAGTTTTGGTTTTTGGGGTTTGTGGTTGGGTTTGGGTTGGGAAGGTGTAGACAAGGCGTTGGGCGTTTGGCGGGGTTTGATTTGGTGTGATGTGATGTGATGTGATAAGAAATAATAAAAGGAGATTTGAAATGGAGACGGAGAACTTAATTTCCCATTCTCAATCCTTCAACACGCCTGCAGGTCTCTGTTAGCGCGCGGATAGCTTTCTCTGGCGCCTACATCGGGGCTTTTACCAGCGTCAATTGTAGCACCACCCCTGTTTAGTCCAGGAGAAATACAAATGTAAGAGAGATCAAGATCTCAGGACGAATAGTCAGATACCTTCCTTTATTCTCTTGAGATTGAAAATGAGTAGGTGAAACTGAGTCTTTTGAATAGTTGTCTAACAATTCGCCAGGCTTGTCAAACTTAGGTGAAAATTTCGCTATCAATGACTCATCTGGAAATCCTTGAGATATGAAAAATTGGAGTATGATGGGCCACACAAGGTCCTTTCGTGGGACAACCACAAATGAACTTATATTCAACACTGTCAAAGTTCGATTCTTTCGTTGGCACTCACTGGCGCGTCCAAGCGACCGTTACGCCTTCGTACTTCAGCACTCGAATAAGCTTAACAATCTCACTTTGGATTGTGATATTATGATCTTCATCTCATCTGATGGACCCATAATCATTCAAAATGTCCATCTCCAGAGAAATTCTTTTCTTGTCGTGGGCGAGATGTCAACAGAAACGATAGCAAGAATAGCAAAGATGATTGGTGCAGAATTTTCGGGAGGGAAGGGCATCTACAAACTTGAGAAGCTGAAAAATTGAGCGAGTAGAAGCCAGTAGTATATCTGCTCTTTAAAGCGATCTTCACTGCCAACTTCAACCTTTGAAGTCCCAAACCAACGATGTTGCCAAGTTCTGTAGCTCTTGTAGGTAGTCAGACCCCTCGTATTAACAATTGGGTGACGGTCTTTGATAAGCGCCGAGAATCCATCGGACGCTGAATGCCGGAACTTCAGGTGCAGTGAATTGGAAGATGCCATATAAATATACGAAATGACTTCTATCCAGGATAGTCCCTGTCTGCGGCTTCTGTCTTTTTTACAGCCTTTCCCTCCCCACGCATCCAATCTTTCTCATCGGCGCTTAACAATCGCTCTTCACTGCTGCTGTCTCGTTTTCTCTTCCTTATGTTATGAGTCTCTGCGTCCATCTTTTCTTCCCCGGCCTCCGCAGCTTGGTCTTGAAGCTCCTGCTCTTGTTCTCCTTCTAATACAATGCTTGCGATCTCTGTGTAGCTAATAGATACAGTTAACGTAGTATCGGCTTGGGGGAAAAGCCTCATGATCTCCTTTGCTCGAGCAAAATGGCCGAGGTTCACGGTCAGCTCTCCTTGCATAATATTGCCTTTTTCATCGCGAACAAGATCCGAACCGGTTGTTTTTTTACTGCTCAATACCTTCTCCTCTCCATCTGTCTCCAAATTTGGCGCCCAAGTGCTGAGGTAGATATTTTTGGAATTCGGATCTGTTTCGATGCCAATCACGAGTTGGACGGCGCCCCAGCTTTCAACGACATAATCGTCCGCGGCTTTAGCCAAACTGTTGCTTCGTTGGCTATGTGCCGATTCCAGGATAACGCCCGGATACCGCAAGCTTTTGATCTTGAACTGCTGGTCTGGCTCACGATGCCAGGTTTTCGTGAACTTGACACGAGCTGAACCTAAACTCGTTATTGCTTGGATGAGGCGTCTTGTATCGGAGTTTATTGAAGGGGAGGATAGGATAAGGCGTAGGCGATCGTGGATGGTGTCGGCGACTTTGCGAGAAACGAATTCGTGGACGAGAGTGGGCATGCGGAAGATGATAAGGTAATCGTTTATTAGGTCGTGCCTGTATACGCAGAGTTAGTCTGTTGTGCTGAATGGTAGAGAAGTAGCGGGATACGCACCTCAGCTTATCCTGGACATAAGCCCAGACTGCTGGCTCAGATGCAGCCAACTGCTTTGTTGCTCGTGCATATGCACCTTTCGATATCGTAAAGGAGAGGTGCAACTGGGAACTTGGAGGTACGTTGAGTGCACGGAGAAAGCTCAACTGGAAAGGATTTAGCACAGGGATATTGGTAGAATCCTGCACTTTTATATCAGTTGGTGGAGGAGAAGGAGGAAGGTCGAAAAGGTTGCTGGGTGGGGTGCTGATGGTTTTGGGCCTGTCGCCTTTGATTGCTTTATCGCCCGTCATCGACGTGGGATTGTAGCATTTGATTTGGGACAATTGCAATGAATAGATGATCTTGAAAGCAGATTAATTGGGTGCCTGTGTTGGAGTGGAGAGTTGAGAGTTGTTATGCGACGATAAGTTAACGCGACTGAGGATTACTAAGCACATTCTTCAATGTTGTCCCACCAACTGCAACAACTATGTTCCTAATTAGAAACTATGTTCCTAATTGAACGACTACTCCTCCTGCTCCTACTGCAGCTCCTACTGCAGCTGCTACTGCAGCTTCTATTGCTTCAACAATAGGAACGGCATTAACTGTCGTCGCTGTCACAGGCAGAAGGTGAAATGTACTAGAAATAAGAATGTCTTCATCTTCATTTCTATGCCGCTCGAGTGGCCATCTCTGGGAAAAGAGCAACCCTGCAAATACTGTCAATCAACCGACAATGAATACTCCTACCGTGTGCGCGATCGTACCTCAACGATGCCTGAGAGCTACCTGAGAAGGCTCGAGGCAGGATTAAAGCATGCCAAAGAACGAAATAAAATTCCCAAGACACATGCAGTCAACAGCTCAGAAGCCAGGACACCTGCCCCCGCTGATACATCGGTGAAGAACTCGAGCGCCAAAAAAATTTACGCAGAAGCTTAGAGAGCTGTGTTCTCATCATTCATCCTCAAATACTGACTCAGCGAGCGCGCATGATAACGCTTCTTCAACAATCTGCGCTGATCTTGGGGGATGTTATCCTCAGCACAGCTACGCATGTCTAGAACTCGATGAGATACGTAAGATCCTCCATAGAACGTAAACATAGGCCTAATTAGATACAGACTCTAAGTGCACCTACCCTACCCATATACCATTCATCTATTAAGTCAGTTCGAAAGATTTACATGTGCAGATATCATTGGTTTCGCAAATCTTTCCGAGACCGACCGGACTTGACCAATACTTTCCTTTGTCTCAGGCATCTGATCGTACGTGGCCATGCCGACTTTTAGTAGTCCTCGTGCTTGGGAGACCATACAATACCTACAGGGACCTAGCGCTTCTCCTCGACGAGGTTGGTTCAGGTCGTGCTGAAACAGCAAAAACAGGAGCCGATCAAGCGACACCCTCTAGAATCATGAACTATTTTAACAAGGCTTAAGATTGCTGAGGATTCCCCATGAAGAGCCAAAGATAGACCATGTCGAAGCACTCAAATTTCCTGTAATTCCTCCCTGGCTAATTGGTATTTTACTGCAATATACCAGAATCCCAGAATCCCATATATCCGCTAACATAAATCGGATTTTTTACTACTACTCACTCAATCGTCCCAAAAATATCCTCTACTTTTGCTGGCATGAGCATTCGTCTGTTCAACCTTTTAGGGCTTTGTATACCTGCACTGCATATTTTCCCGTATACGGATGTGAACACCGAAAGCGAGTTTGGTGGACGAGCTATTGCTTGGACCGTATGACTAGTAGCGACTCAGTTTTGGAACCAGCTTTCCATAGCGACTTACTAGACCTCGACTATTTAAACGACAGCCAGCTCCCCGAGGAGAAATCACAGGGGTCTAGTACTGCGAATTACTTGACAGTATAGTCGAAGTTTTGCTTGCTAAGGCACCGAGTCGAGTAGATGATACTGTCTCCCGCTTGCGAACTGACGACGCTCGAAACCCTCAACAGATACTGTTAGAGCCGAGCTCGAGATTGCTGAACCAATAGCGTTCAGAACTGCCGTCGGAAATATACATTTTTTTTGAGGAAGGGCTACCGCTGGCAATGACCGAGCTATCTATAGTGTGATTATTGGCCTCTCTTTATCTACGATACCATCAGTGCTGAATCCTGCGCCTACGTCCGCTTTTCTTGAAGCAATTGGTGTCAATATCTCATAATGAGACTAATTAAGCGTACTAGCGGAATCTTATGACGTTTAAAAGCTAATGTGCACATGCGGCTCGGTACAATTATAAGATCATGAGTACACTCTCGGAACTGGATACACTGGCTAAGTCTGGCTTTTGAGTATCCCTCCTTCTATTCTTCAGCATCGCCATATTCTCTTTCGCCAAATTTGTAGACTTGAAAATTCCGGGCAGCTTCGGATTCAAGACCAACGATGTTTCGTCCATGAGAGAGTGTAGCACTTCTAGATGTCATGGTGCAAGCGGTAAATCTAGCAGTCAAAGACCACGCCGCGATGTTGAAGGAGGTCGAGACACTGGAACCTGTTACTGCTGCTGGTACGGCAGCGTGATCGTCAACAGTGGAAGATGCTACGGTTGAAGCTTTTGGTCAAGGAATCAATATCAACGACTGGGCGGACTTGTTGTGCTGGGGCAATACTACGATTCCGCCAGGGTTTGATTTGAGGGGTAGATTCGGCCACCCATTACTCGGACTGATGATTACATCAAGGTAAAATCAAGCAGACCATCATGCCACGCAAGAATATTTCAGACCTTGAAGTTATTCTACTGGAAAGGCTGGTGAAAATTTACCAATGATGTGCCTACCCATCTAGGTACATCGATATCTCGATTATTTCCATTGAGACGACCTATACCATTCTTATTTGGATCTCATTAATCACAAAAGAATCCTGTAGGATGTTCTACTCAAGCATGTAGTATCATGTCTGCGGCCTGCTCAGCAACAGCATATAGACAAGCTTGTGGATGTGATGAAATTGGGACCGGCAATACACTTGCGTCAACGATCCTGAGGTTTTCCACCCCGTAAACTTTGAGATCGGCGTCCACCACCTTACCCATTGCCGCCGTGCCCATGGCATGGAAGAAATTGACACCTGCGCGCTTCACTCGATCATCGATTTCCTCGTCGCTTGACGTCAGGCTCAACTCGCTGCATCCAGATGGCGGCAGCTCGCCAGTGACCATATCCTTGCCATGACTGGTATCGTACAGGAGGCGAATCATCCGTCGTACCCCAGCTCGAAGTCGCACTCGGTCAGCTTGGGTCGCGTTATAGTTCGGATTGATAATGGGTCGAGCTACCGGATCGGATGACGCAAGAGTTATAGCACCTCGTGATGTAGGGAGACCGAGCATGACACTTGTTGCAATGCAAGTACCGTCCATGGGAGCATCAACACTTACAATATCGGCACCAGCAGGGGCGTACATCACAGTATACTCTATATCGCAACGTGGTCTGCAATACTGAGGATGATCATCTGTAACATCTTCCCCATCAGCTGCCAAAGCGGTTGCAAGCAAATTTCTAGGGGCAGCCTCCGCAACGCTCCAATCAATCGGCATGCCCTTGAAAAACGCCGGATTCGTCCAAAGCGGAGTTCCCATGGCCAAACCAGCTTCAGGATGGCGGAGCTTCCAGTATTGAAAGAGCGAAAAATGGTCCACGAAATTCTGGCCAACGTTTTCCAAGTCCAGTACCACGGCGATGTTATGTTTCTTCAATTCTGAGACAGGCCCAAGGCCGGAGAGCATCAGAATTTGCGGAGTGCGGTATGTTCCTGCGGCTATGATGACTTCCTTTCGCGCAAGCAATTGTTGCCCATCTGCCAATTGTACACCAACCGCCATTGGGTTCTGGCCAAGACGTTTGTCAAGAATGACTTTCTCCACCATGGTGCTATTCAAGACATTTACCCCTGCAAGACTGTAAGCCATGGCCACTGGCTGTCTAACACCATCAAGCCAGCTCTCTTGGAATTCCGAAAGCCCTAAAGGAGCACCGCTGTTTATATCATCAATTTTGTGCACGCCAAGCTCGGCCCAGGCCGCCCGCACAGGTTCACGAAGGGGGTATCGACGGTTCGGATCACTCGCCGACACGGAGTGTATTTTGATCGGGCCAGCAAAGCCATGATGACCACTTCCCTCTCTTTTATCAAAGAAGGTCTCAGACCTTTTGAAAAAGGGAAGCAAGCCCTCATAGCTCCAGCGGTCGTCTTTCACAATCGTGCTCCACTGGTCATAGTCTGCGGCATCGCCACGTAACCAGCCGCCGTAATTCAGGATGGATCCACCGGAAAGGGCTCTGCCTGCTGCATTGTAGCAGACGCGGTTGTTGAGATGGCGCTGGGGCTCCGTCATGTAGGCCCAATCCAACTCGGAGTTGTGAAGGCCAAAGGCGCCCATTACTGTTGATACCATTGGATTGCCTGTCGGATCAGGTCCGGCTTCGATAAGGGTGACACTTGGAGAGGAGCTGCTCCGGTGGAGGCGAGACGCTACCGTACATCCTGTAATGCCACCACCAATCACAATGTAGTCTGAAGAAGTGATGTTGTCTTCCATGTTTTGAAAGGTGAAAGAAAAGTATTTGCGGTTGAAGCAGAACTATGTAATTGGTATAAGCAAAGAAAAAAGGTAGGTCACTGAAGTTATAATCGAGTGAGAACACATACTTGAAATCAAAATATTATTTCACCGGGTTTTAATTAGTTTCACTAAATTATCTAGTATTATTCCACTTTTCGAAATGCCTGATTGCCGCCTAAAGAACGGTCTGATAGCGGATGGACTCAAGCAGTGGAACCAAAATCCCTGCAGCAGGCACCCCCTGCGCTGACCGCCTGCTTACTGCGTGCCTTACGCCAAGGAATCCTCTTTGGAAGCGTTTGACATGAGCTCGAGTGTAGATCAAGACCCGCATCTCATCCCCAATCTTCGGAAGAGCGTGATCTCAGACAAGTGAATGGGACGAAACCGTATAGCGAAGCACTCCTCAAACGTTCGAGGGATATGGAAAATTTAGAAAGGAGTTTGGCTGCTCCTATTCCGCTGGTAGGCAGGCAACATCTGAGCTGCGCCGCAGCGTGGTGCGGCTCCTCGTACGCTGCTGAGGCCTGTGCAGCTGGACAGTCGACTCGCCGTCACGAAAAGCCTAGGTCACACCTTTCGCTTCCGATCGAGCAATTCGACTGGTGTGTTGAATGGGGTGATGTTTCATTAAAGTCCATGCGGGGAGTTCGGGGCACACTGTTCTGGGCGCCTAAATGAACACTGCGCAAGATTTTGCAATCTTCCCCTCACGGCCATTAAAAGGAACACGTTGAAAAGGCTGGGCGGGGAGGCAATGCCCTTTCGGCCATTTTCTGCGTTGGAAAATCTTCGAGCCAAGCATTAGATCGGATTGAAGCGGTCCAGGCGGTTGGATACATGGTTCATGCTCGCCTGGGGGCCAATGACGAGGTGTGCATCGGTATATGTAGCCTAAGGGCTGAGAACGCTAGATTCGCCCGCATTATGAACAGCACGCACATGCCTCGAGGGATTAACGCTCAAAAGTAGCCGCGCTGTTTGATCGAGCCAATAAGCACTGCGGTCTAGTTCTATCGACAAGCGAAGCAGCCGGGGAGCGTGCAGCCGGATGATAGGAAGGTTAACCCGTCTAATTGGCCAAGCGATCGCAAACGGAATTGCTAGCAGGGAGCAAGGATAAAATCAGCGGGCGCAGTCACCCCTGTTCCCTGTCGGGAATAGGGGTTTAGAGATGTGAAGGCATCCAGCTGGATCCTTGGGATTTCGCCAGAAACTCCTTTTCCCAACCCAGCCCAGCCTGCCCACTCAGTCGTCTGAATAGAGGGAGCTCTCGACGCTTTTGAGCAGTCTCTGAGGCTGCTATGTGCTTAGGGGGTTGCTGAATTGGCCTAGAAACATGGACGATATACGAAACAAATACATGAAGTCGATGCTCGATATACGGTGCCAATGTAGCCTATCCGCGCAAAAAAACAAATGAACTGTTCTCACCGTTATTTTTCGAAACCTGGTCTTCAGAGCAGCTCGCTTGGATTGCTTAGGGTTCGCCTAAAGGCTTGATAGCGGCAAAGCTATTCTACCCCTACCAGTTTTTACTTTTTTTTTGGAATGATTGGTGCTCTGCGGCGATTCTTGAGGTAGGCTGTGTGCAACACCGGAATCTATGTCAGATTCCTTCCAAACGATGATACCTCCCGCTGTCCGGGGGTTTCCAAGGTTCCTGTGAGGAGCTTGTCCAATAGAGTCCAACATTACCAGTGCAGGGCCGCGCATTGGCACTAACAAGTCACGAAGTTTAACTTCCCGGTCAACCATCTGGGCGGGAATTCACATCATTCTACGTAGGGCAAGTAATTCAATTTCTCCCCATCACTCTCGGCTTGCTTTGCCACGTGGGATGTAGCCTTGTTTCTCCAATCCTTCTTTAAATACGCGATAGCTTACAAGGTTTGCTGGTACAGCGGCTTCTGAAGTACGAAGCAGAGAGTGCGGCCAATTGATGCACAACCGAAGGCACGTATCTGGCTGAAGTAGGTGATTCGAAAAGTGGATGCGGCTACTATTGGTTGATGGTAGCACAGAATGCCCCAGATCTGAATTCCAGCCACTGATGGTTTTACCCATATAGCACAGAGTTACACTCGCTGGTGTCCCCGCGGGCTTTCTGTGTCGAGCCAGAGGTCTCTTTGTACCCAGATTTCATCTTCTCCCATCGTGCCTGAATGTATATTTTGCATTGGGATTGATTCAATCCGTGTCTTTAGCCCCACGTTTTGAGGGTTGACCTTTCCTCCCTTTAACGAGGTAGGTGAGTGTAAAGTTTCTTCGTCCTCTCCAAGCCTAGTAGGTTTGTGTGGCCTACTCTGGTTCATGTCGCTTGAGCTATGAAACGAGCGTGAGCCGTGAGGCTGACGCTGGATGAAAAGTGGGCGCATTGTTGGCAGAGAGGCGGAGACGACAGAGAGTGAGCCTTCAATGAGACTCCAGATAAATACAGGAGACGTATAGTCTGCTATGTTTTAGAGTTCATTGCAGTCTTATTCTGGACTATCGGAGTAGCTTACAGGTAATGTCGTTAAAATGTACTACAAATTGTGCACCAAGTTCGAGGAAGATGATAAGTCGAGCCAAGGACGCACCGACGACGCTGCGAGACATATGATCAACGAGCAAGAAACGAACGGTCCAAAGGATAGACTTACAATATCCCCATGAGGAACATTCCACCTACGGCTAGCCTCTGTTTCATGGGTAACTGCAGCTTCCAGGTCGCGCGCCACGGAAGAACGAGGATAAAGATGTCGGTGAGAGTATCTGTCGTCGAAACAGCATAGTAATAAGGCAGAATCTGTACGCAATGAGCCGCATAGTTGTACTCCCATTGAGTCCAGAGTGTGGAGACGGGAGTACATTGGAACAGTGTCGCGATCTGGAAGCAAAGAAGCCAGCCAATCAGTACTGTGATGTAGGCATTGGTGACGATACGAAAGATCCGTTGGGTGAAAATGCGTCGATAGAGGAAGACGGTGGAGAGCTTGGAGAAGCCAACGGACGCTATCGACATAAGCTGAATGGCAAACTTGCACTACTGCTATTAACTCTGGTGATTTAAATCCACCTCTCGTTTACGAACCTTCTCATAGACGACGAGGCGATGATAGATTATGAGCTGCCCATTGGGGCCTTTTATCTGCTTCTGGTGCTGCCCCATTTCACCGAGACATGACCCTACTTACTTTCAGCCATCATGGCTCACGCCTCGGAGGTATGCCCCATACCTATTGTCAGAGCAACTCCCATACCCACGGTCGAGAGCTATACTCGGTAAGTGTATGTCTAGTTGGAAGAATGAGAGGTAGTAAAGAAAATTTCACCATAGCGGGTAGAATCAAGAGATCATCCAGCCCATATCTCGCACGCGTTAATCTACGAGCCCAGAAACGAAGTCCCACAGTTATCAATGCTAGAGTTGAGAAGACAACCGCTAGCACTATCATTTGCTCGGCAGAGAAAGCCATGCTGTCTTATGGTATGTCTACTTGGATATCCTCGGGAGGCACAAGGTCTGTAAACCGTAGACGAGGACGAAGAAACTCTAATAGCTCATGTGAGAATGCGGAACTGAAAAATTGGCTAATTGTAGTACTTCTTTCCGTGGAAAGAAGGGTAGCTATGTTGAGAGGATGCTATATTAATAGTGCATGTTAGACCTGGTGTTTCCTGCGGCAGGGCCGTTCGTTGATCAATGAAGGCGACTGATCATGTTTCAGCCGTCAATCACAGACTATGCTTTCATTACATATGAAAGTTGCTTGCTTAGACTATTTCACGTTGTTAGTTCTTCTTGTACAAGGTTCTAGCTTATGTCCCCTCTACATTTCTGTTAGACGATGAGAAAATCGTAATGCCTTTGATTCCCTACATTTTGTGAGCTCCTTTAAGGTGAAATATTGGTGGCCGTCACCTCATTAACTGCGTTATTCAATCCGTCGTTTCAGAGTATCAGCTGTAACTCTCGAATGCTGAAAACCACTTGCAGAGGCATAGTCCGAAGAAGTTGTCAATGGGCTTCTCATAGCAAATGGCTGATGCTTCTTGATCTCGTTGCATTACCAACATCGCAATCTTGACGTAGCAATATTTAGTTGATTACCTCCAAGAGAAACCTCCACATGGGTCCTAAGGGAGAAGAGATCCGCCACATGCCGTCACAGCAACAAAGGCAGTGAAAAATACAGGGATCAACGTAGAATACCTTGTCGTATAATCTATTGGCTAATTGTTCTCACCCCTTTGGACCGTCTGACATAAGACGATTGCTGTTTGGGAAGCTTCAAGACAATGAGTTGGAAAAGATAAAGTTGTTCCTGCTGTAGTGGAATTAAGGACACGGACGAAAAGAGAAGCATGGGCGTGTGATCAAGACCTTCCGATGGTTTGGAGAGCGATCTCGCAACTATCCTTGGCCCTTACCTGACCATTGTTAGAGATCTAAAGCTGCCATGCCGGGAATACGACCTGCATAGGCAGGCGAAGGAGGATTCCCCGTTCCCTTCATATTCGCATAGACCAGGAAGGGCCCCAACTAGGATGTTCTGTGTTGACCCTGGAAGTGCGTATTTGTATTTGAATTGCGCAGCAAATGCAAACGCCGTATGGTTGCAGTAGGGCGGACGTGACCCGGCGCTCACGAATGATGGTGCCACGCACGCGCCTTTGAGTACACTAGCTTTGCAGCTCCGACGCACGTTTGCGGCATGTTGTTGGTGGGATTTAGGGTATCGTTGGTATGACAAGGCTTACCTTAATCCTATGCCCCAATACCTAGAGAGATTATTCTTTATGAAATCAATTAACCTACGCTGTGATAGACTCTCAGGCGCAAAAGGTATCGATTTTCATCTCATACATGTTTGTCCTTCTTAATTTACGGGGTTCCAATCCTTTGGATCGTTGATGGCTATTCTAGTAAGTTGATTATTCAGTCTTGAGCTTTCGATTAAATTTCTTAGCTGCAGCTGACGGTGGCACAGTATGTTTGACAGGACGCATCGTAATATGCACCACCAGCTGTCCACATTCAAAAGCAGGGTTCAAGCCAATGATTGACGTGTGATGGCAGCCATGCCCGTCGAATCCTCCACACTCTAGCGGTTGCATAGGGTTTACATCTCCAAGCGGTGCAGGAGCTGCCCCGTTGCGCTCTCTCCCAATCAGTGGATAGACATAAGGCTCAGCGATAGATTTGCTTGTCATAACACTTTCTTTTAGGAACCCCCCGGTCACATGTTTCATCCTACCTTAGCCAAAATTTCTATTGTATGACTTATCTCTCTCGAAAGCCTCGACAACCTTATTACAGCTATTCACAGAATTAACCAAATCATCCATCTCGGTCTCGTCTGGTCCATAATGTCAAATCTTCCACCAGCTATCATTGAGCTTCATGGGGAGAAATTGGACTCCGGAACACTTGGAACAACTGAGCTGCCTGAAAACAAGTCAACGAGCGTTGGAGTTGTTGACGTTGAGGCGGTCGAGGGAGCGCATACTCCGGCTTCGCCGAGAACTGTTCATGGCTTTTCTGTCTGTTTTCATTCACCCTTGATACACTCGTGCTCGCTATCTTGGCGTGTCTTACTGATAAGTCTGCAGTGGTTTCTCATGACGTTCAGCATACTTTCAACCGTCTTCTTGTATGCTCTTGATAATACTATTACAGCAGATCTGATTCCGGTTATACACTTCTTTTTCTATCGGAAGATAATACGACTGATAACAGCGATGTAGATCATTGAAAGCGTTTTTCGGGAAAGCAACAAACTGGTTTGGCTCTCGGTTGGGTGGGCCCCACCTGTAGCCTTTGGATCGAATGGCTCTGACAGCTTGATAGGTTCATGATAGGAGGAGTCGTCACCGTCCTTCCTTTTGGAAAGCTCTATGGTTTATTCAACGCCAAAAGTCTTTACATGATATCAATAATGTTGTTCATGATTGGGTCGGCGCTGTGCGGAGCAGCCCCAAGCATCAATGCCTTTATCGTGGGACGTGTGATTGCAGGCGTGGGCGGCAATGGCATGTATCTGGGCGCTCAGACACTGCTCTCTGTCAGCACTAGTGATACGGAACGACCAATGTATCTGGGAGTATTGTGAGTCTATCGACTCCTTCATATCTTGGATTCTTTCTGACAAAAACCGGCAGAGGTCTAACATTTTGTGTCGGTATGGTCATTGGCCCTGTCATTGGCGGAGCCTTTGCTCAGTCTCATGCTACATGGCGTTGGGGTTTCTACTTGAACCTTTGTGTCTGTGCTTGCTTTGCCCCCGTATACGTCTTCATTATCCCAGCTTTTGATCCCCGTAAGACACAAAAGTTCTGGTCTCGCTTCCGCGATTTCGACTACCTCGGTGCCGTGCTAAGCATTGGCACCCTGGTGTGTATAATCATGGCCATCAACTTCGGGGGAACGTTGTATGCATGGAACAGCGGACAGATCATCTCGCTGTTTGTGCTCTCCGGAGTTCTGGCCATCGCATTCGGCTTTGCGCAAGTCTGGCCCTTCGAGGCGGCACATCGCATGTTCCCTGTTGAATTTTTGAAGAACAAAGAAGCTGTCTTACTCTTTATACTCATGGCAGTCTGCAACGGAGGCGGCTTCACTCCGATTTATTATATCCCAGCATACTTTCAATTCACCCAAGGCGACTCGGCTCTCCGTTCCGCTGTCAGGCTTCTTCCTCTCATTGTAATGGTCAGTGTCACGATCCTTGTCAATGGAGCTGTCTTATCAAATGGTGGCTATTACAAACCATGGTATATTGGAGGAAGCTGCTTGGGATTGGTTGGTACAGTCCTTCTCTGTAAGTCTCACATTCTCATGTACCATGCCGTATATTTATTGCTCATAACCATAGCTACAATCACGGTCAACATGTCGACCGCCAGAATATACGGATATGAGATACTTATAGGTATTGGGGCTGGAAGCTATGCCCAGGCAGGATATGCTATCATTCAATCCACGGTCGAACCATCCATGATGGCCTATGGAATAACTTTTATGATGTTAGGTGAGGGGGAAAAAACGCATAACCTACCCATGCTACTACTACCGTACTAATGCATAGCAGCTCAGCTCGTTGGTGTTGCAATGGGGTTATCGATCGCTGGCGCTGTGTTCGTGAATATAGCAATGAAGAACTTACAGCAGGTAGTTCCTGGAATTACCACGGCGCAGCTCGAGAGCGCTATTCTTGGGACGAGCGGCAACTTTCTTGAAACGCTGTCGCCAAACGTCAAAGCGGTAGCGCTTGAGGCGGTAGTGGCCGCAATGAGAAAGCTGTGGGTTCCGATGGCTGGTTGCAATATATAGCTAATAAGCAGTAGTTTTATTCTACCGTATGTCGCCTTTGCCATTGGTCTGATTACATCGGTTTTCTTAAGTGTGAGTGATCCGTCTGTCTTTGCAAAGGAGAAGCGAATGACCCTTTGCAGCGACGTAAGCTTTAGGCAGCTTGATTCAAAGAAAGATCCACTCACCTTCTCGGCAATTAAGTTTGGCGTTCCCCGCCCGGATCAATCATCAGCACAATTGTATTACGCTTTCTTGACAGTAATAGACTGCTACCGGATGAAGGTACAAAGTTACGAGGGGATGGTTTGCAGCAATTTTCCAAAGAAAACACTGAACAATATCCTAGACATGTACTGGTATATCAAGCCATCTATAAATGACCAGCATCATGACATAGGATACATAAATCCTTTCTTTTCGTACAAAAATACATTGCGGTTAACCATCCCATGAAGATACAAATAATGGACAAATCGAACTGTACGTCTCTTGAACTGTGATATATCTGCTTAAGACTTCGTTCTCCGAACGATACAGACAATAGAGAGAGCTCAAGCGTAAAGCTCATATCTTTCTTTCTTCTCTGTGATATAATAAACCTCGTTCGATGAATGAGCGCGTTGATAATATGAAAATTGTTAAAACCAGAGTGAGACACAAGCTTTAGGAGCTCGAACTCTTGTGAGATTAATTGGATTACTGTACGTACCGTGCAAATTTCTACGAATTTGTTCCAAGGCTCTCAAGGCCGCCGTACGCGGCTCACTCCTAGATCTCGTTGACAAAATGAATTGGGAAGCTATATTGCTGCAATGCATCCCTCCGATACCGATGGTCAATCGGGTCAAAGCAAGATGTCCCGAACTTGTAGCAGTCGCATGCCTGAAGACTTTACTAAAGGTACCGAAATCCTTTTTTAGCGGGCATGCTAGAGATGTGAGAAAGTTTTGCTTCAACAGCATCAACGACGACGACGACAGGAGAGCCGCTTCGCTGCTCCTCTCGGCTCCGTTCTCTGGTAAAGTCGGACGGTGACAAACCGAAACACTGTAGCAACAACGATTGACATGAGTGCCGTGCCTGTGTTGATGCCCATGGCGATGAGGTAGCGAGGTCTGTTGCTTTTCGGATAGAGATACGGTCCCCAGATAGACGAGATGTTGCCGCATGCATTCGCAAGTGCGAGGGCTGCAGCACGCTTTGCACAAGGCCGAGGGAGAGTGTTGGCGACCTAGGCCATTCCCACAGCGAAGGCTGTGTAGACCCCCGGTAGCATGATCATCATAGCGAAATATTGGGACCCGGTTGACGTTGTAGAAGCCGATATGATGGATTCAATGACAGAGGTCCAAAGTGAGATAGTGAAGTGAAAGTATCTTTCGCCAGTTCGATCGGCAGATGACGATACTCCAAGTGCGACAATGCAAGAGAGAAGGTATGGTGGCGCGGTCACGATTAGTGTTTCGAACGTACCCTTCTTAAGTGTCCCAAAAAATGTCGGAAAGAAGCTGTTGATTATGCTACTCGAGACAGCACCCGCAACCAGGAGCACCAATATTCACGTTTTGTAATTATGAACCGTGTCTGTAAATTCCTTGATGGAGCATTGTTCTTCTCGTGTAAGCCAGTCTTCCACTTCTTGAAGCCTCCACAAGGCTAGCTGCCTCTGCTCCTCGGAGATCCCTTTGGTATTGGCTAGGAAATTGGGAAGGAAATATAAACACCAAAAGTAACGGCGACTGTGAGAGAGCCCTATCATTTAAGTGTCATTTACAGAAAGAGATTATACTGAGCCATTGTGTACCTCAAATATAAACAACCACCTCCAAAATGAAATACCGCGTACGCCATTCATGCCTCGAGTAACTCCCGCAGCGATCAGTCCAGAGAAGGCCCTAGACAAGAGGGATCCACTGTAAAGAAGCGCGGTACGAAGCGAGAGTACTTTACGTGCGTACCAAGACGCTAATGTGACCATACATCCAGGCTGAGACTGGTAATTTTAAAGAGATAGGCATTTTCAAGGAGAAACGCACGAAAAAAGCCGCTTCGATGAATCCAAGAAAAAAGCGAGTGACAAGCAGACCACTGTAGCCTTATGCAGCACCACTGTAACCACAGATGATTCCCTAGAAACAAACGTCAACCATTTAGGACTGGCAAAAGGGAGGCTTGTGGAATTCTTGTGGCTTACCAATAGAATCATACAAGTTAGCAAATATAAAGCAGGTTTCCCGATCTTGTCGAGGAAAAGATTCGAAGGCACTTGCATCAGGATATACTTTCAAAGGCAGTTAGCATATATCTTTCAAGTCGGACAAAAAGTGGCTAGTACGCACCCAACAAAGAGAATGCTGACACAGGTCTACACGTAAGGTTAGCAATGGGGACGCTGAAGGGCCGGGGAAACCTTGCTTGATACTGAATGCTTGTCAGTTTCAATTCTGCTTCTAGATACGCCAGCCTTGCTGCAGCTATAGCATTCCTATTATCGACGAGGTTAGAGTAAATGTCTATTCAAGGTAACGCCGGGATAGATTGCGAATAGACATATCCAAATAATTTAAGATATATATGATAATCATCGCTGGCATTAATCGAAGGTCAATCTTGCGAACCAGCTTTCGCTCTTGAAGCGCAATTTCATCCGGGGAGTACTGGCGAAGGCATTCGGGCATCTGGCCTCTTCTGGCAGGGGCAACCTCAACTTCGTCAATGCCATTCATCTTGAGGTCTGAAGACCTCTCAATGCCCGGAGATATTTCCGCAGCCATGGCTCTGGTCGGAACAGTGTACGAAAGCCGATCAAGTCTGAGGAGAGAGGTTTAACGCTAGATTGCTGGACTAAAGACGAGAGAGAAAGAATAAAAGTCTTAAGCGTATGGAGAAAAGCAGCGCGTATATCAGTAAATAACGGGTTCTCTTATGAGACGACAATTGATAAGGGAAGCTCGATCAGGGAGCCGAAGTAGCGGGAAGCCATGTTCTTCGTCTTGGCCGGAAAACCAGGACACACGACTCGTAAATTGACCCCGCTTGCAACAAGTGAGGGATCTTCCCGGCAATATCTTTGTGGCATCGTTAACCTCCATTGAAGGTCGAGTTGCAATAACAACCCTCTGGACCATGGGTAGCTCGGAAGCCAAAATGATAAGCATCTGATAGTAGTCGATGCCGGTCAAAAGCTCTAGACACCGAGATGTTGTCGGAATTAGGCTGTCCGCTTTTGGTCTAGAGTCCTCCTTATCAACTTGCGGCTCTTGTATTTTATTCTTGTTCTGTTTTTCGAAACCAGAAATGTTGGAAAACGAGATCATATGTGGGCATATTGATATTTTAGTTGTTGCTTTTATTGGAGTCAATCTAGGAGGAGGTGGAAGGTGAAACTCTACTAGCGGGCCCCAGCCCTATAGGGCGGAGATTACCAACCAAATCACACCTGAAATTCCAACAAGAAATAGAATTCAATAGGTCCGTAGCTTAGGAAGGAAATTGGGAGTGAATGTGGTGGTGTGTTTGAGGTGTGATTTGGTCTTTGGGTGGTTCAGGGGTACTTGGGGTCCAGAGCGAGGGAGATTCGAAAAGGGTTGGGGGTGATTGAATGGTTGGACGGGTGGATGAGTGGATGGGAGAGGACGACATATGGGTAACGGAAACAGAACGGGAGGGTAAGGTTGTAGATATCTTGAAAGTTGAACGAGACTTGAAGGTTTGCTTTTCACGATCGGGGATGCATGCTCACAACGGTCCCTTATTATCGTACAAATAGCCTGCTATTACACTCTTCCAGTTATCGCACATCCCCACTGCTGTCTCCTGTCCCTCTCAGCCCTCCTTCGCTGGACCTACTAAGCCCCCTTCCCTTGACCGCTCAATGCACCTTCTTCCTGCTAATCCCTGGCCTATCCGGATTGCCCGTAATCTTCAGCTGCCCCAATCGATCAAAACTCGGCCTCTCCCCCCCAACACAAGTAATATATAAATTATGCGTCCCCCTCCGCGGGAACCCACCTTCCCCCTCCCACGCGCCCTCCATATCCTGCCTCTTCTTACTCTTCGCCTTGCCGTGCAGCACCCTCACTTTCTCAAAATAAACATAGGCGGCGTAAAAGGCCGGGCTCTGCCCTCCCTCCTGGGGACCTTTGCCTTTGAGGAATGTGGCCAGGTGGCGAGACTCGACCTTCTCGTCGCCGGGAAGCATGGCTGTTAATGTGCGGGCAAAGGCGGCTTGGGTGGCGTGGGGGAGGCGGTGGAGGTGGTCATTGATCTTTTTGCGGATGTCATCACAGGTGTCGAAGATGGGGACTTGGCCTTGGTCTCCATTGGGGAGCTTGATGGCCGAGAGGTCCTCAAGGGATGGTTCATCCTTGGAGGAGTCCTTTTTGGTATCGGTTTTCTTGGCGTCAACCTTCTTGCCAGAGTTTGCGGTTGGAGATTGCTTTTGCTTCTTTGCGCTTGGTGGATTTTCGTTCTCGTTGTTGTTGATTGCGTGGTCAGGCTGGCCGCGCTTCTTACCATTGGCATTCTTTGCAATGTCGGAAGCTCCTGGCAATTGTTTAGTAACTGGTCTTGCTCGATATGCTGGTTGACGGTAAGAAGCCACTGTAGTGATATCCTCGTACCTTTGACGGGAGTATTGGTGTTTGCGTCCTTGTCTTGCAACGGCCCAGCATGAGATTGCGCTTCAGATATTTTTGGAGTCATGGTTGACTGTAGTAGTACTACTTGTCCTACGATAATTGAAGATAGATTAAGTTGGCGTGTTGGATATCTCGGGGTTTTAAGCTTGACATAAGGTATGACGTAGTTCTAGCTTGGAAGCGCGATCGTCAACAAACAAAGCGACGCGTTCTCTTTTGTTGAGACTTCCTTTCATTCAATGTTGCTGCCGTCACCAAATTAGGCTTAGATTTCTTTCTCACTGACTTCGAAGTCACTATCTTCAACGTAGAATCACGAGAACGACGTCTAGACTGAAACTTCTGCTTTCATACAGTTGTTTTCTTCACTGCACGATCAGATTTAGTTGTTTTAATCATCACAGATGAGATGAAAGAGAATAAAGATTCGTTGAAAGTTGTAGTAGTAGTAGTAGTAGTAGTCGATGTAAGATTTTTATCACCTTTCGATTTATTTCAAAGCTTGAACATCATAATGATGAAGAATGAAGCGAAAACTGAGAGAAAGTTCAATGACAGTGAGACTGTAGTCTCACTGTTCTCAGTCTCACTGTTCTTCTTTTGTTTACTTCTTTGCTTAGCAGTCTCACTGTTTTTCTTTTGTTTATCTCTTTGCTTAGCATCTCGTTGCTTAGCATTTCGCTCAGCTGCTTTCGCTGCAGTCAAAGCTTAAGCATTGATTAGACTGACCGTCGGGCCGAGTTTCGATACCAACCTTCTGACCCGGCCCGAGTACTCGGTACCAACCTTCTGACTCGGCTCGAATACTCGGTTCCAACATTCTGACCCGGCCTGATATCGATCCCGGGTCGATACTCGATCCGGGTTCCCGATCCGACTCGCCAAGGAATCGAAAATGACGTCAAGAGGGCTAAATATAGAAATTTTTCCGGTTTTTCGCCTTTGCATTACCTTTTTGGTAGAAAGCCATAAAGGGAAACATGAAGGGGAACATGAAGGGGAACATGAAGGAGAACATGGAGGCCGTTTGGTAGAGAGCTTTGGTAGGGGGCTATAGTAGGGAGCTATGAAGGGGAGCTATGGTAGGGAAACATGGAGGCTATTTGGTAGAAAGCCATGGTAGAGAGCCATAATAGGAAGTCATAATAGGATATCTACCTACCTATCTTCATGTCTTTACGGGCCGGGTCGGGAATTCCGGGTCGATACTCGATTTCAACCCTCTGACTCGGCCCGAATACTCGAGCCGAACATCTCGATCCGACTCAAATACTCAGGCCAAGAATTCTGACTCGAATCGAGTCTTGACGAGTCGGGAACCCGGTTTGACCTCGATGACTCGACTTGACGCGACCAGTCTAGCATTAATTCTATCATGTTTCTTCTTTTAACGAAACTCAGCTTAAATTTCTTTTCTTGTAGAAGATGATTTTAAAAGCATCATGAAAAGTCTCTGATTCATCTTCTGCAGTCTTTCGTGTATGACAGTCATGTTAACATGAAAGATAAACAGCTGATTGATTAAAAGATTAATCTGCTGATGTAATAACTTCTGATGCAGCTTCTGCAAGCTGACTGCTGCATGAAGAAATTTATTCTTATCAACATCATGATATTTCATTGAATTTGCATCATTCAAATTGATGAAATCATCATAGTATTTAATCTGTCAGTTGTTCAATGCTATAAAAGATTTATTCAGTTGTCAATGAAGATGAAGAAGTGATATTGAGATTGAAAATTCTTGTATGCAAATGTGTAAGAAATAATGTTTGCAGAGAAATTCATATTTAATGTAAATATCACAGTTACATGAATCTGCAATAATTGACTGAATAATGAGTTTCTTGACTGTTATTTATTCAGAATTGATCTTTTCTAGAACTCAGATAATCACATGATTCATAAGCAATTGAAATGCTTCAAAATCAACGACTTGAAATCTATTTATACGAGATTTCTCATCAATTTCATGAATGAAGCAATATCATAACTTTAACTTGAACTTCATGAATTTAATGATGTTTTTTAAAAACATCTGAGAATTCATGATGATCTTGAAAATAAAATGAAAACTTTCATTTCATTGTAAAATCACTGTTTTAAAATTACAATATCATCATGTATAACATAAAATCATTTGTTTTTTCTTAAAGTATTAATCAATTCAGAAGTAATCTTGATCAAATGAATGTAATAACATCAGCAATGCTGCTTAATTAACTTGCAGCTCAATAGTAGTATTGAATTTCACTCACTGTTATGTAACATTCTTGATTTCTTCATGATGTTCAAAAAAGTAATCAACTTTGAATTTAACTATTTATGCTTGAATATTTTTGCAAATATGTCAATTGCATAACTGAAGCTGAATCTTAAGCATAAATATAAATAATGAAGTCATCAATTTCTTTATCTGATTGATTATAATGATTCATGAAAATAAGCAATCATTAAATAGTTCTTCGACTGACAATGAGATTTATCTGTACATGATGTTAGTTATGAATCTTTTGATTCTATTCTGTGTTTAAATAGAAGTCAGAAGAATCAAGAAATCTTAATTTGATGCAGTTTGAATGATGTTAAAATGTTACGTGATCAGAAAAGTCATCATACAGAGTTTTCATTCATGCAACAACATTTCTTCTAACAGTCACAATCAATCTACGAAGAAGATTAATGACGTGTTGATGTCAGTAAGAAATGAAAAAATACTGCCAATGAAAAAGACAATTCAGATGAAGAGTTTGCAAATTGTGATTACAAGTGATTAAAGAATTTGCGATTCATCAACTGCGTTGATATCAAAACATCTTCATCACATCGACAGTATCATCAAATAATTAATGAAAAAATATCAGATAAAATAGTCATTTCAGATGATGAGTCTGAAAGTCATGATTACAGTGCTCAAAGAAGTAATGACTTGTTGATCACGTTGATATACTGAAAAAACTTGAACTCATCTTCTTTACTTGACGTTAAATCATACATTTATCTACGTGAAAAATTGAGAACCCATGAAAATGATCAGAATGCATTCTTTACTATCAATCAGAATCATGCATTAAATGATTGCAATTGCACATCTATATTAACAATCTATTTAACGTTTACATGATATAAGTCAAATCAAGAGCAGAATAAAGTTATTTAATACAATTACACTCTATCTTTTCATCATACACATTTCTCTTTCATCACATATTTCTCTGCTCAATGAATGACAATCATTGAGCAAGAGAACGCAGTTTTCAACATTATAATTATGAGCATCATGAATGCAAAGAAAACATCTTTCATCTTTGAATCAAGAATTGAATTAAAACATCGTTTGTATAGAATATCATCAATGAAGAGCAAAGCAAAGATGATGCATCATAATTAAACAGCACAGACACTTTTATCAAGACTTTACTTGAGCATCACATGCTGAATAGAAGCTATAGATTCATTACTGATAATATAATGTCAATCTTATTGTTTCAACGATGTAAAGTCATCATGTAGTTGATGAGTGATTTTCTCTCTTAGAGAGTTTTGTTTATTCGATACACATAACATAATTTCTCTTCATAAGTGTCACGGTTTTAGCATGTGTTACTCGGAAAGTGTTGGGAAAAGAGGTGTTAGGTCACTTAGGTGGTGTTGGACAATATTATAGGTGGTGATAGGCGTGAGGTTATCAGTGGTGTTATGGGGGCCCCCCGGTACGGATGGTACCCAGCGTTCATGGGGTATAAGAACCTCTGAATGATCTCTTTCTTTCCTTTCTTCTTCGTGCAACGTCTTGT